>JGI24710J26742_10000629_pt1 | contig 32725 bp, 36 predicted proteins | sample BioPla2DNA2_FD_26742 | JGI IMG/M metagenome (IMG submission 26742)
AGAGGAACGCCTTCCTCCAGCCATTTCAGCACTTTCGGATGAGAAGGCGAGATCCCCGGGGATAACAAAACCAAATCGACAGACTCACCATCAGTATATGCGGAAATCTTTGTATTGTATGCATCGGATAGTTTATCGGCATCAAAGGGCGCATCATCTGTCACGAGTATCTCATCATAATCACCGGCTAAATAATCAAGAAGTCCGTGACCGGATCGTCCCAATCCGAAGATCAATATTTTCTTCATTTTATACCTTAAAGAATAGGATACCCAGAAGGACGCCGACAAGCGTCACGCCGCTAAACAGCAGCACGATCATATTCTCGGAGTAGCCGCTGAGTTCAAAGTGGTGGTGAATAGGGCTCATCTTAAATATTCTCTTTCTCCTCGTCTTCCAAGACCAGACTTGAAGAATGAGCGATAGAGACTCTGCAACATAGACTACGCCTATGAGCAACGCATACAGCGGCGTGCCCGTCACCAGAAGCGCAGTGGCAATAAAACCTCCGATTGCCATGCTCCCCGTATCCCCCATCATCAGTCTTGCCGGGTAGCGATTGAAATAGAGATACGCCAAAAGAGAGGCGGCAAAAATTAATGTCATGCGATACAGATCCTGTCTGTAGAATTCCTTCGCCACAACCAGTACAAACAACAAAACCAAAAGTGACACAGAAGCCAACAAGCCGTCAATCCCGTCTGTGAGGTTCGTTGAATTCGTCATCGCCAGATAAAAAACGATGACAAACGGATAATACAAAACACCCAAGTGGATATAGCGATTCGTCAGCGGAATGAGAAGCGTAGAGGCACTTCCTTTCAACAGATATGCCATGAGCGATCCCATCAGTATTTGAAGAATCAATTTTTGACGCGCTTTCAATCCCAGATTTCTTCCGAAAAACAATTTCATCGAATCGTCAACAAAGCCGATGATCGCAAAAAGAAGCATGCCCAGAATCAAAAAGACATGTTCTCGGTCAAAGCCCAGACTGATAAAGGCCACCAAAGTGCTCACAGCAATAAAGGCAATGCCGCCCATCGTGGGTATACCCTGTTTCTTCTGGTGGGATTCAGGCGCGAGTTCATACACATTTTGGCCGAATCGGAGTTTGTACAAAAGGGGAATCAGCAGATATACTGCCAGCATTCCCAATAGAAATGTCAGGAGAAAAAGGAGGAAATTATTCATCTGCAATCTCCAGCCCCCTAAGAACACGCTCCAGTTCCATCCCTCGAGAAGCCTTGACAAGGAGCACATCTCCTTGTTGCAGGGTTTCATTGAGTTTTTTAATCAGAGAGCGAATGTCTCGAAAGTGTTCTCCGTTTGGGTGTTTCTCAATAATGTGTGAGGCAAAATCTCCTATCGTAAATATTTTATCGAGTTGTTTCATCTGCGGGATTTCACCAATACGACGATGGATCTCTTCAGCCGTCTCCCCCAGCTCCAGCACATCCCCCAATACGGCAAGATGCCTCTTTCCACTGAGCATCAGAAGCGTCTCAACCGCTCCTGCAATCGAGTCGGGAGACGAATTATACACATCATCTACGATCGTAATGCCTTCCCTATAAGAGACCATAAAGCGCTGAGGTTCTCCTCTGTAGTTTTCAATACCCTGAACAATTTTTTCATCCTCAATTCCCAGCGCTCTGGCCGCCTCCACACATAGGAGGGCGTTCTTCACCTGAAACGCTCCGGGTACTTGAAGCTGAATCTCCAATCCCCTGTATCGAAAGTGATGAACACCTTGTCTCATCGAAAGCACTTCCAGCGCTTCAGGCTTTGTGCATATAACTCGATAAGGTTGTTCAGGCAATTGGCTGAGAAGTGGATCAAACCCGTTGACGACGAGAATATGATCTCCACGGTGATATGCATTTGCCTGCATTTTCTCATGGAGAATGTTTGATTCCGAGTGAAAATTCTCAATATGAGAAGTGCCGATATTTGTCATCATGACGATATCCGGACGTGCCACAGAAGCCAGCGTCTTCATCGCTCCGGGGCGAGAGACTCCCATTTCCAAGACAAGAATCTCCGCAGATGGAGGCATGTTTAAAAGCGTCAAAGGGAGTCCAATGTGGTTGTTGAGATTCCCCTTTGTCGCATGGGTGTCAAAAGCCAGGCGGCAGATTTCGGCAAACATATTTTTTGTATTGGTCTTTCCTCCACTGCCTACGACGCTGACCACTTTAGGATTGAGCCAGTCTCGGTATTTAGCAGCAAGAGAGAGCAGTGCCTTTTCGCCGTCTTCCACCACCGCAATCGGCTTGCCCCGAAAGGCATCGCGATTGTCTTCATAGTAGTGGCGCTCCATCAAGGCCGCCTTTGCACCGGAGTCAATCGCTGTTAGCGCAAAACTGTTGCCGTCAAATTTGTCACCGCGTATACATATGAACAAGCCCCCCTCGAGAGGCTTGCGGCTATCTATAAATACTCCGCTGAATTTCCCTTCGCGAAACCATTGTAAAAGATCCATACACGCTCCTTATCTTCCGGTCATTTTACCACATCGCATCTTCTTGCTCAAGAAACAGCTCAGCAAAGGCCCTGTGTAATAGTTGGTGTAGCAACTAATCCCGACTACAACCTCTCAACACAGCACAATAGGCAGTTTTTTATTCAAACGGACGCCGCACCTTTCCTGCAGAGGGAATCGTCTTTGAGCGGAATTTTTCCAAATTCGCGGATGAAGAAGCCGGCTCCATATCTGTGAGCCTTCCGGTCTTCCCGATGCGCATCACATTAACACCCTGAGAATGGCGGGTTGTTTTTTCAGGTATCAGCGAAGAATCGATCAAGAGCCAGTTTTCCTTCTGCCTTTCATATCGGCTAAAAAGAAGCGGAGCTTCCTTATCCAGAGCCAGTGCACGCACGAGTTGCTGAGAGTCATCGTAAGCGCGCACGAGCATTCTGCGATTGGTCTTCGTGGCATAAGAACTCAGTGGAATCTTTGCTACTTTTCCTCGTTCAAAAGCAAATAATACGTAACCGCTATAGTCATTGGTCGCAAGAGCCAACACCGTTTCTTCTCCATCTTCCATTTCCAACTCATGCGGCAAGAAAAGGCCCAGCTCGGTATGACGAACGCTCTCAATATCGGCGACACGGAGTTTGAACACACGGTGTGCTGTCGTAAATATCAGCAGATCTCCCCATTCATTTACTTCAAGCTCATAGCGGACATCATCACCGTCTTTGAGGCGTTGCTCCTGATTGGGATCATACTGGCTCTGCGGTATTTTCTTCAGATAATTTTCCCGCGTGAGGAGAAGAATCTGCGATTCGGTCGTCATCTCTTCTTCCTCTTCAATCAACTCCTCGATCGGCTCGATCAACACCGTTTTTCTGGGTTTTCTATATTTTTTGAGGATCTCCTTGAGTTCCTCCTCAATATACTTCTTAATCCTCTTATCGCTTCCGTAAAGAAGTTTATTCGAGGCAATCTTGTCTTCCAAGGCTTGACGCTCGGAAACTCGCGATGTAATGAATTCTTTGTTGATATTGCGGAGCCTGATATTGGCAACATATTCCGCCTGTTCCTCATCAAGTAAAAACTCTCTCATCAATGAGGGGACGACGTCCTTCTCCTTAGGCGTGGCGCGAATAAGAGCGATCACCCGATCGATATCAAGCAGAAGCTGCTCAAGCCCTCTTATCAGATGAAGCTTCTTTTCATCGAGGTTGATATCATATCGAAGCCTTCCCCGCACACAATCCATGCGAAAATCCAACCAATGCAGCAATAGGTGACGAATCCCCAGTTGTTTTGGGTACGCGTTGATAAGTACATTGAAGTTGCAACTGAACGTGTCTTCCATCGGCGTATCGCGATAAAGTTTTGCCAATAAAAGCTCCAGATCCGTACCTCTCTTAGCATCTATCGTCAACCTGAGGCCCTTGAGGTCCGATTCATCCCTGACATCCGAAATTTCCTTGTATGACCCTTCCTTGACTCCGGCGATGATTCGATCCATGATCGCCTCCACCGTCGTTCCATAGGGAATTTCCGTAATTTCTATGCGATTTTCTTTGGGGATAATCTGTGCTTTTGCTCGCAGACGAAATGTTCCGGTTCCCTTCTCAATGACCTGCTCCATGACCTGCGGATCCTCAACACAATATCCCCCTGTCGGAAAATCCGGTCCCTTAATAATATTTTGGAGGTTTGCCTTGGAGCTTTTTAAAAGAGCAACCGTCGCATTAATGACGTCTTCGAGATGGAATGAAGCGATGTTTGACGCCATACCGACGGCAATTCCTCGGTTCGGATTAATTAGTATGGTTGGCACTTTGACCGGAAGAAGAAGGGGCTCATAGTCCGTTCCGTCATAATTCGGCACGAACTCAACGGTTCCCTTGTCGACATCGGCAAAAAGGAGCTCGCAGAATTCCTCGAGCTTCACCTCTGTGTATCGACTGGCTGCGTACTGCATGTCTCTGGAATAGACTTTTCCAAAGTTACCTTTGGAATCGATATAGGGATAGAGAAGACTCTCATTTCCCCGGCTCATGCGCACCATCGTCGCATAAATGGGGCCGTCTCCATGAGGATTCAAGCGCATCGTCTGCCCAACGACATTGGCTGACTTTGTCTTGTTTCCTTTGAGAAGTCCCATTTTGTACATTGTATACAATAGTTTACGATGCGCCGGCTTGAGTCCGTCGATCTCAGGAATAGCCCGAGACAAAATAACGCTCATCACATACGGCATATAATTTTCTTCCAGTGTCTGTGCCACGGGTTCGCGGCGAATCGTCTCTGTCACGTATCCTCCCATCGCTCGTCATAAGGTATTATAATGGTTCATTGCACACATCAAAATAAATCCGGAAGACAGAGCACATCCATGCTTTCGTCGATATATTTTATCTTATTCCTTCATCAATTTACAATCTCTTCAGCGGAAAAAAACAGCCTTAGCTGTTTTCCTCCTCATCTTCATCATCATCGACAATCGTATATTCCGGTTTAGAAGCGCCATCATCCGGTCGATGATATTGCTGCCAAAAATAATAAATCATAAGAGCGACCAGAACGGGGATAATCATTCCCGAGCCCAATAGGCGTACAAAGAAGCTCAGAAAATATGCAATAACAAAAAACATCAACAAGCTGAACAAGCAGCCTCCCGTTCCGAATCGATAGATTTTCACTTTACTCCTCTATTTCCTCGAGGATGTCAACACCTGAAGATGCGCCGAGCCGAGTGGCACCCGCTTCGATCATTTTGCGCGCATCTGCCAACGTGCGAATTCCGCCGCTCGCCTTAACTTCTTTTGAGAAGGAGCGCCTCATCTGCTCTACTGCTTCTACCGTAGCGCCCCCTGCACCAAAACCGGTGGAAGTCTTGACAAAATCAGCTCCGGCTTCGTCACAAAGGCGGCACGCCGTGTCGATCTCATCCGCACTTAATTCAGCCGTCTCTAGGATTACTTTGAGAACATATCCCTTGACCGCTTCCCTCACGAGATGGATATCTCTTAAAACGGCTTCCGTATCCCCTTCTTTTAAAAAACCAATATTGATGACCATATCTATCTCATCGGCTCCGTCACGAACGGCCTGGGCAGCCTCATATGCCTTCGCTTGAGGCGATGAGGCGCCGTGAGGAAACCCGATAACCGTCGTCACCCCGACCCGACTGCCCTTGAGAAGCTCAGCGGCCTGAGACACTCTTGAAGGCTGCACGCAGACGGTCGCAAAACCCATTTCCTTCGCTTCAGCACACAGTTTGACTATGTCTTCAGATGTCGCAGACGGTCGCAGGAGGGTGTGGTCAATTTTGATAGCGAGCTCTTTTTTGTTCATTTGATAATTTCCAACAATTGGCCGTTTTTAATAGCTGCCGCATTCGCTTCGTCCATATCAAGGTGGATGTCCAGCGCAAAGTCATCGTGAACGCGGCACAGTACATCTTCAAATACCACAGGACGCACGCCACCGCTTCGAACTTTGACGAAATCCTTGTCGGCAATGCCCATTTTTTGCGCATCACTTGTATGCAGATGCATATGACGCGCGGCAACAATCACTCCTTGAGAGATCTCCACTTCCCCCTTAGGGCCTTTTAGAACGGCACCCGGACTTCCCTCAATATCCCCGGAATTTCTCACGACCGCCGGGACTCCAAGAGCAAAGGAATCACTGATCGAAATTTCTACTTGTGTGCTGCTGCGAACGGGTCCGAGGATGCGCACAAGCAGGCTCCCCTTGGGGCCGATTACCTCCACCTTTTCATCACAGGCGTATTGGCCCGGCTGCGAGAGATCTTTCATTTTCGTGAGGACATATCCCTCTCCGAAAAGTGTTTCGAGCGACTGTTGATCAATATGAAGATGGCGATTGGATACGCCGACAGGCGCCTGGTATTTACTCATGTTCTTCCTCCTCAATGATGGCAATCAATGGCAATTGCCGGTATTTTTGTGCATAATCAATCCCATAGCCAACCACAAAGCCGTCTTCAATATCGAATCCGCAATAGTCTATCTGCACATCGACTTCTCGCCTGGCGCTCTTGTCAAGGAGTGTACAGACAGCCAATGACGACGGAAGGCGCTGGCGAAGCAAATTGCACAAATAGCGAAGGGTTAGCCCGGTATCGACAATATCTTCGACTATTATAACATCTCGACCTTCGATCGCAACATCCAGGTCTTTTGTAAGCCGGACAACTCCCGAAGTCGTCGTTGCATCTCCGTAACTCGACGTCGACATGAAATCCACTTCTAAATCGATGTCCATCTCCCGGATCAAATCACCCAGGAAGACAAAGCTCCCCTTGAGAACCCCGATAAAAAGCGGTCTCTTCCCCTCGTAATCAGATCGTATTTCTTCTGCCAATTCTCGTATTCTTTTGCGAATCTGCTCTTCACTGATTAAAACTTTCATCATTACCTCCTTTTCCTTAATACCCTCAAAATATAAAAAGACCCCTTAAAGAGGTCATTTTAGCGGAAAAAACAGTCGATATGAAATTCCGTCTTTGATGTATTGTTCTCCGGATACGACATAATCACTTATGTCATAAATCAAAAGCATCCCTCTTAAGCCCGGAATATACTTCGGAGTGATATAAAATACCTCCGATTCACGAGGTTTACCAAAATACAGTCGAGTATAGGGCACATGATAAAGAAGCTCTACCTTCCCCCCACACAGAGCGATTCCCCGTCTCATCACTGGCCGATCGATTGGATATTGATCTCTACGTCTGTAATATCTTGCAGAAGTGACGCAGCATAATCGGCAATGAATGTCTTAAACAGCAGTGCCAGCCCTATGAGGATCGCGGTCAATATGACCAGTTCCACTGTCCCAAATCCGTCTTGCCACCTTGTCATTTTTACCTCCAGATAAATTCCGAAATAAAGGGAAACACCAAATAGATGATCATGATGAGCATATTGGCGCTCATTGGAAGAAGGATAAGATGCTCCCTTTTCTCCAGTTCCATTTTTTTCGCTCTTCGATACCTCTCAAACAGCTCTGAAGATACCTGAGCAAAATCCATACTGAGCGACTCTCCGGAAAAATGCCTGCCACGCTCCAGAAGGATGATTATCTTCTTAATGACCATCCACTTGCTGGCAAGAAACAGTTTTTCCAATTCTTTCACATAGCCGTCGACATCTTCCTTGACATCGAACAATGCGATCGTCCTCGTCGCTTCGCGTATTGCAAGATATTGGTTCCTTCCACCCAAGAGTGCCATCTCATAGCGGAAGATAAAACTGCTCATTTCCTCTATTAAGCGATGTTGGTTTTTCTGCATGAGAGAGCTGAGCTGAACAAGCCCACCCATCAGCACAAAACTCAAAACTCCCAATACATATCCTGATGAGATTCCAAGTATCGCTGAAACACCCAGTCCAAGAAAAAGCGCCGAAGCCCAGTCGATCGATTTCATCACCCAGTCAAAAAGAAATAACTCGTGCATGTTTTCTTGTGTGCTGTAAGATAGGGCAAACAGAATGTCACGCCCACTATGTCCGCGTACTGAAAACGCGGTTGCAATATGCTTAAGAAGCCACCCTCTAGTCAGGCGAATCAGAATACACAACAAGATGCCTGTCATGACGTCTTCTCGATCATGCTCGCCAGATGATAGTTGATAAGAAGTCCCGCTGCACATAGCACTCTTAAAAATGTCTCCGCTTTCCTGCCGCTGAAGCTTTCAAGTATGAGCATCGAGAGAATGGGGAGATACTTCATTATTCCCATCCGAAAACGCGAAGCGTTGAATTCCGCATCGAGCTCTTCTTCCAGGAGAAGCTTCTTTTCAAACAGGCGAAACTGTTTCTCAAAGATTTCCAATGTAAAATGCTCGGCATCCGGAGAAATAAATTCAGCCGGATAGTGTGTAAATCGAGCCTTTATCCATGCATGCGCCGGCGCATCGCCTTCTCGAAGACTATTTCCAAAAGAGGCGAGTTGCTCGAGGACCTCCCGCTCATCCACCTTTTTTTTTCTGTTTCGATAGGTATAGAGAAGGCTGACCACCCCCTCCAAAAGAAAAGCCGAGTTCCAAAACCAACCTCCGCGCACCAGCAAAACAAGCCCTGCACGAAAACCGATAATCTCGATCACTTTAAGCGATGTCATGAATCTCCACCTCTCCTTTTGAGAAGGAAACAGCGCTGATGCTCTCCAGTCTGCGCTCACTTTTGCCTCTCAGCTGAATAATCACATCAATTCCCCTCCCCAGGTAGCGCTGAGCCGCTTCATACGGAATTCCCGCTTCCATTAGGAGCATTTCCAGCCGGGCGATCATATCTTGCGGTGAGTTGCCATGTCCTGTACATAGACTTCCCTGATGTCCGGTGTTGATCGCATGGATAAAGTCGACCACCTCCTCTCTTCTGATTTCACCAAGGATGATGCGGTCCGGACGCATTCGAAGCGATGTCTTCACAAGGTCCGACGTGTTTACTTCCCGCACCAGATGCGCCTTCTTCTTCGTCCTCAGATATACACAATTGCTGCCTTCGGGAGCTTTGATTTCAGCCGTATCCTCAATAATGACGATTCGCTCGCTTCGATCTATGTCCCCCAGAAGAAAGTTCAAGAGCGTCGTCTTTCCGGAGCTGGTTTCTCCACTGATAAAAAGAGTCTTTCTTTGACGCACCAGTTGAAGCAGAAGCTGTCTTTGCTTTCGACTCATAAAACCTCCCTCCAGAAAATCCATCTCCTTAAATCGCTGCCCACCGCCTCGTCGAATCGTCATGACGATATCACCGCCCGTCAGATGACTGTTGACGACATTGATCCGATATCCTTTGTCGATATCAAAATCGACAATCGGTCGATCTACGCTCAGCCGTTGATTATACATCGCCAAGAATCTGGCCACACTTCTTCTATAGTCCTCCCTGGAATAAAAGAGACCTTTCACTTCCCGAATTCCCCTGTCGTCTTCAATAAAGACTTCATTCCAAGCATTGAACATGATTTCCGTAAAATGATTGCCCAGAAGAGAAACGATGATATCGTCTTTTTTGGCAAAACTTTCGGGAGAGTAGATCTCAAGCCACCGGCGAAGCTGTGCATTCATGTTTTCCTCCTGAATCAAAGTCTAAAACAAAAAAAGAAGCTCTCCAACGAAAGCTTCAATAAATTCCAAGCAGCAACCAGGTCTGTAAGCCGATTTCTGTCGAGGATGACCATCTATCTGGACACCGCGTTGCCGACGGTGTTCTTGCGACCTACCACGGGACGAAGGAGCTCTTCATAATGTCCCCCATTTGGTCTTGCTCCGGGCGGGGTTTACATAGCCGAACAGTCGCCAGTTCGCTGGTGGGCTCTTACCCCACCTTTCCATCCTTACCTCGCAGGGAGGCGGTATCTTTCTGTTGCACTATCCTTGGAGTCACCTCCACTGGGTGTTACCCAGCGCCCTTGCTCATGGAGTTCGGACTTTCCTCATACCTTGCGGTACGCGGTCACCCGACCTGGTTGCGTTGCGACGCAATTATACCATATCCTGCAAGCGATCCTCTATTCTTGTGAGAAGATCTCTCATTTTCTCTTTCTTCTCACCGGAAAGCCCGGAGTAAAAAGAGCAAATCCTCCTTTTATGGTGATGAAGATACTCTCTATACAAGGAAGCATCCTCACTGAAATCGCGCCCGAGCAGCAGATCGTAAGGTGTATCCTCGCCTGCAGAGACCTTTAATATCACATAGAAATGATCTTCATGTGTCAGTCGTTCTTTTATCAGGCGATATCCATTTTCCAAAAGATACTCTCTCAATTGCATCAGATGCTGCATAGGTTGAAGAATCAGATATCTCATCTGTTGAAATCTGACTCTGTCCTTTCTGAGAATATCTATAATAGTATGTCCGCCCATTCCGGCAATAACAGCTGAGTCAAACTCTCCTGTGGAAGGGAGTCCGTCAGCAAGATAAAAGTCGGCGTTTTTCCCCGCTAACGTTCTCTTGGCATTGTTGAGCGGTCCTTCTGCGATATCACTGACACCGATTCGCTCCACAATTCTTCTCTCGAGAAGAAGAAGCGGGAGCATTGCGTGATCACTTCCGATGTCGATCAACCGGCTCCCGGCATCAACCAACGATGCGATTACCTCCAACCTCGTCTGCATCAGTCGAGATAATCCATTAATTTTCGCGATCGGGTCGGGTTTTTAAGCTTGCGCAGCGCCTTGGCCTCAATCTGACGAATCCTCTCACGCGTTACATCGAACGTCCTGCCTACCTCTTCCAAAGTACGCGCCCTTCCGTCTTCGAGACCGAATCGCAACTTCAGCACTCGCTGTTCTCTTGGAGTCAGTCCATCGAGCACTTCCGCCAACACTTCTTTTAACATGCTAAACGCCGCCGCATCAGCGGGGGCAAGAGCATCGACATCAGGAATAAAATCTCCCAAATGTGAGTCTTCCTCTTCCCCGATCGGAGTCTCCAAAGACACGGGTTCCTGGGATATCTTCATGATCTCGCGAACTTTTTCCTCTGTGATTCCCATGGCTTCTCCGATTTCTTCAGGAGTCGGCTCACGCCCCAAATCCTGCAAGAGTTGACGGGAAATGCGCATCAGTTTATTGATCGTCTCTACCATATGTACCGGAATGCGAATCGTGCGCGCCTGGTCAGCAATGCTGCGAGTTATCGCCTGGCGAATCCACCAAGTAGCGTAGGTGCTGAATTTATATCCTTTTCTATAGTCGAACTTTTCCACAGCTTTCATCAACCCGAGATTCCCCTCTTGAATCAAGTCGAGAAAAAGCATACCGCGTCCGACATATCGCTTGGCAATGCTTACCACCAACCTTAGATTGGCCTCACATAGCTGAGCTTTGGCTTCTTCATCTCCGGCTTCCATTCGCTTGGCAAGCTCGACTTCTTCCTCTTTTGTCAACAAGGCCACCCGCCCGATCTCTTTTAGATACATGCGCACGGGATCGTCGACAGATATGCTTTTTGCCGAACGCGTTGAGGACTTGGCAGCCTTCGGTGAATCATCGCCCTCTTCCTTTTTTTCTTCCTTATCATCATCCAGATCATCGAAATCATCGCCCTCTTCCTTTTTTTCTTCCTTATCATCATCCAGATCATCGAACTCTTTTGTCAGATCATCTTCTTCTTCAATTTCCACCCCGGACTTGGTAATGATCTCATAGATCGCAAAGACATCTTCTTTCTCTAAGTCAATGTCCTCAAAGGCGGTTTGAATCTCCGTTTCCGTGAGCTTTCCCGTCTTCTTTCCAACGAGGATCAATTCCTCAATAATCTTGTCTTTTTCCATGATCTCTTCCCCTCTCCCGGATCAATTCACTCAGTTTCTTCTTCAATCTATCCATCTCGGCGTATTGCGCATCGCTCTTCTGCGATGACTCGCGCAGTTCTTCCAGCTGTTGCATGACACCCTGCTGTGCAAAATAGCGCAAAAGAGTTCGCCAATGCGTCATATCCGCACGGCTCAGTTCTTGTTTTGATGCTTCTTCAAAGAATTCTACCTGTTCCAAAGTAAAAATCTCAATAGCGGATTGTATATTATACCCTTTATGTTCCAACAAATAACTGATAAATGCATGCCAATTGTCACTGAGATATTGATAGTACGGAGTGGCGATCATCTGCAGTGCAATGCTGGGCTCACTGATGAGGATGCCCAAGAGGTGTCGCGTATACTTTCTGTTCTCCGATCGCGCAGACGCCCTTGGAGCGGAAGCGCTTTCTCGAAGCTTCCAATCTCCTGTAAGGACGCGAGGTTCCACTCCGATATAATCAGCTACTTTCTGAATATAAAGCCCTCTGCCCTCGCTTGCGTCCATCTGCTCAATGAGAGGCATGACGCGAGAAAGGAAGAGCTGTTGACCTGCCATATTCTGCAGATCGGACTTTTGCGCTTCTCGGTCGATGATATACTCTACTGAAGCTTTGGCATTTTGCTTTAAGTACTCGCGAAAGCCCTCCGCCCCCTCCCGCCGCACAAAACTGTCCGGATCATCTTCAGGCGGAAGATTGACGACAATGACTCGCACAGGAAGAGTGCGGAATACCTCAAGAGCACGAATGGTAGCCTTTTGGCCGGCTTCATCGCCATCAAAAATAATGACGACTTCTTCGGCATAACGCGATATCAGCTTGCCTTGCTCCGGAGTTAACGCCGTTCCCAAGCTCGCCACGGCCTGAGGAACCCCCTTGTCGTGAAGACCTAGGACGTCCATATATCCCTCCACAAGGAGAATCTGTCTATCCGGTGACAAATGATTTTTTGCCTCATGAAGTCCATAGAGATGAAAGCTTTTATTAAATAACGGAGTGTCCGGGGAGTTCAGATATTTTGCGGCACGAGGATCCTCTCCCATCAACCTGCCACCAAACCCGATGACCCGTTTTCTTACATCAAATATAGGGAAAATAATCCGCTCGCGAAATCGATCATACATCTTTCCCTGTTCACTAAAAGCAAACAAGCCGCATTTTTGAGCGGTATCTTCAGGAAGTGCCTTCCCCAGTTTATTCACAAGAAAATCCCAGCCTGCCGGTGCATACCCGATGCCAAAACGCCGCATAGTCCTTTCAGCGATGCCTCGTGAAAGGAGATACTCTTTTGCTGAGGGCGTCTTCTGAAACTCTTCAAAAAACAATCGGGCAGCTCTTCGATTTAATTCATAATAACCGCTCAGCTCTTCTTTTGGTCTTTGAAACTCCTCCTTGTTTAAATAAGGAGTCAGGTCGATCCCTTCTTTCTCGGCAAGGCTTTCAAGCGCGGAAAGAAAATCCAAATTCTCATAGCTCATCACGAAGCTGATGGCATTGCCGGAAGCTCCGCAACCAAAACAGTGGTATGACTGCCTCTCAGGCGATACCACAAACGACGGTGTCTTTTCCTGATGGAAAGGACAATTGGCTTTGTAGTTCCTCCCCGCTCTCTTCAAGGGAACACGCGAGGAAATGACCGAGACAATATCGAGCTGCTCCGTCAAAATGCGTCCGATATCATCTACATATTTATAACCCACCAAAACTCCTATCGCCAGAATTCAGGAATGAACAATCGGCTAAAACAACGAATGGCATAGTGGTCGCTCATCCCTGCGATATAATCTTTTACCGCTTCCACACCCTGCTCCGTATACGCTCTGGCATACTCATGCGGGAGGTCATCGGGATGATCTCGAAAATGCGTATATAACATGGCAATAAGTTTTTTTGCATGTTTTTCTTCGCTCTTCGCTTGCGGATCACGATATAGATTCTCAAAGAGATACGATCGCAAAGTAAGCATAGCTTCCTCCACGGGAGGGCTCATTGATATTTCCTCTTTATCCCGAGAATAGCTCACAAGATCGACCACCATCGTATGGATGCGCTCAGAAGGACTTCCCCCTAAGATCGAGCGCGCAGTTAAAGGCAAGTCTTCTTCTGTCAAAATACCGGCGCGGATCGCATCGTCGATGTCGTGATTGATATAGGCAATGCGATCGGCATATTTGAGGATCTGTCCTTCGAGAGTTTTCGATCGTCCCGAGCCGGTATGTTGAGCAATCCCTTCGCGCACTTCTTGCGTCAGATTGAGTCCNGGGAAGGGTTTGTTGCGCCTCTGCTCAAGCACCTCCACGACTCGCAGAGACTGCTCTGCATGGACAAATCCTCCGGGATGTAGTTCGTTAAGGGCTTCTTCACCACAGTGCCCAAAAGGGGTGTGACCCAGATCATGCGCCAACGCCATCGCCTCTGTCAAGTCTTCATTGAGAGCCAAAGCTCTTGCAAGCGTCCTTGCAATCTGCGACACCTCAAGAGTATGCGTGAGGCGAGTTCGATAATGATCTCCCTCCGGGGAGAGAAAAACTTGTGTCTTGTGCTTTAAGCGCCGAAACGCCTTGCAATGTAAAATTCGATCGCGATCCTGCTGAAAGAGAGTTCTCAACTCATCCGGTTCTTCCGGATAATCTCGAGTTGCATGTCTGCTTAACGCCGCACGCGGACTCAGCATAGCCGCTTCTCTCTCTTCAAGCTGAATTCTTGCGATCATCACTCCCTCCTGCTATATGCGAAACTTTTCAGCGAAGTAGCTCTCCAATTCATCGAGCGGAAGGCGAATCTGCTCCATCGTGTCCCGATCTCGAATTGTCACGCAGCCGTCTTCTTCCGTCTGGAAGTCGACCGTCAAACAATAGGGCGTGCCGATCTCGTCGAAGCGGCGATATCGCTTTCCGATGCTCCCCCTGTCGTCAAGCTCCACATTATAGAGCGGCGCCAGACGGCGGCGGATCTCTTCAGCCTGTGACGTGAGTTTTTTGCTCAAGGGAAGAATTCCGATCTTCACAGGCGCCAATAGAGGATGCAACCTGAGAAGCACGCGGGTCGAACCATCTTCTAATTCTTCCTCGTCATATGCGTCGGCAAGAAACATCAGCAGTAGTCTCTCTACACCCACGGAGGGTTCCACAACATATGGGATGTATTTCTCATTCGTCACAGGATCTGCGGCGAAGAGGTCTTTTCCGGAGTATTCCATGTGTGCTTTTAGATCATAGTCTGTGCGATTGGCGATTCCCCATATCTCTCCCCAACCAAAGGGAAACAAATACTCGATATCACTGGTCGCCACGGAATAGTGGGACAATTCTTCCGGTGTATGCGCCCGCATCCTCAAATTGTCCTTCTTGACTCCCAAATCGAGGAGAAAACTCATACACTCTTCACACCAGTATTGATACCACGTATCCGCCTCGGCAGGAGGAGTGAAGAATTCCAGCTCCATCTGTTCAAACTCACGCGTTCGGAAAATAAAATTCCCCGGTGTGATCTCATTTCGAAAGCTCTTTCCGATCTGTCCTACGCCGAAGGGCGGGCTCACTCTTGCCGAACGGGAGATCGTTCGAAAATTGAGAAAAATTCCCTGGGCCGTCTCAGGACGCAGATAAATAGGTGTCGTATTCTCATCCGTCACTCCCTGATGCGTCTGAAACATGAGATTGAATTTGCGAATCGAGGTGAAATTGTGTCCCCCGCAGCTAGGGCAGGGAATATTTTCTTTATCGATCAGCTCCCGAAGTCCTTCATTGGAAAGCCCTGCCACATCTCGAGAAATTCCCTTTTCTGCGCAATAATCTTCAATCAAATTGTCGGCACGGAAGCGATTTTTGCATTGTCTGCAATCGATGAGCGGATCGCTAAACCCGCCCACATGGCCGGACGCTTCCCAGACCTGCGGGTTGAGTAAGATGGAAGAATCCAATCCCACTACTAGCGGCTGGGACTGCACAAATCGATTCCACCATAGCCGCTTGACATTGTTTTTCAGTTCCACTCCCACAGGTCCATAGTCCCACGTATTGGCTAGGCCTCCATAGAGTTCGCTTCCCGCAAAAATAATCCCTCGATTACGGCACAAGGCTACCAGTTTATCCATCGTCAGCATCTGTTTTTACTCCTGTCCATTCATTAGTTTCTATTCTGTCTCATCATCGTCAAGATAGTCTTTTACAACTGTTGATACTTTTTCCTTTGCCTTCTCCATATAGGCGTTTAAATTGATCTCTTCGCCTTCCTTTGTCACTACCTTGATCTCATAATCGGCAACAAATGCCGCCGTCAATCCTGCGACGGAGAAGAATCCGGCAAATAACAGGCCGATCACGCCCACTCCCATCGGGATGTTGAGGATCGTCTCTTCTTTGTTTTTAATGATCAAGCGGCTGAGAAGACCTTTTTCCGCCATATCTTTTACGAACTGCATAGTATCCTTAACGGCCTTTTCAAAGCTCTTGCTCTCTTCTTTTTCTTTCTTCAACGAGTTGACTGCCGCTTCTACACTGCCGTCATTTGCCTGAAGCGCAGCCTTCGCCTCTTCAAATGAGGCGCCTGTGCGTTCTATGACTTCTTCCAACATCTCAAGTGTAATCATCATATTTGTTTTCCTCCTGTCGGAATTGATTGAGTTCCTCTCGCAAGGCGTTGATGTCGAGTCCCCAGTGGTGATACCAATAATCTCCAAGGAGCTGCTGTATACTTTCAATTGATTCCCCGGAATGTCTCTCATTGAGAAAATCAACGAGTCTTTGGGTCGAAAGCTTGTTAAGCAGCGCCATTTCGTCTTCCGAAAGGCGCCTTCCGCGTCGGGAGTGCTCCTCACAGAAAAGGCCACCTTCGTTGACATCAAATACATACCCGCTTTCTCCGCACGCCATACAACCGGCAATTGCCGGTTCAATCCCCACCGCTCGCGTCGCTCCATAAAGAAAGTAAACGATTGCCGCAGGAATCAACTCTCGGTATTTGTGAAAGATAGCCACTGTATTGACGCTGAGCTCATACAAAGCTCGATTCGCTTCTCCCTCAGGCAGCATAGCAAACAAACTGCGCGAAATAAAAGAAGCGGCAAGAAATCTCTCCATGTCCTCGCGTATATAGTAAAATCCGTCGATCATGTCAACATGGCGAAGACGGTAGCTTCCTCTTCCGGAGATGGAAAAGTTCGCAAATACAAACGGACTTGCCCCCTTGTTCAAGGGGCTCTTCGGAGCGTTCGCTCCCGCCGCAAAGACTTCGATTCTTCCCATCTCGCGCGTCAAAATCGAGAGATAGCAGTCTCTTGTGTTGATCTTCTTTCTGCGCAGCACTATGCCCTGTACTTCATAAAAACTCATCTTCTATATCCGTACTCTACAATGCGCGAAGAGCTGCTGCGCCAATTCTTTCTCACTTTTACAAATAAATCCAGGTGAACCTGTTGGGAGTACATTTTCTCCAGATCTGCTCTTGCTTCTTTTCCGATTCCCTTGAGTTTTCTTCCCCTTTTACCGATAACGATGCCTTTATGGCTCTCACGTTCAACGATGATGGTGCACATGATGTGGAGAACGCCGTTGATTTCTTCTTTTTCTTCGACGATGACCGCTATCCCATGGGGAATCTCTTCATCGAGATACATCAATGCCTTCTCCCTTACAATTTCAGAGATGACCAGATCCTCGTCGAGATCCGTTTTCATCTCCTCCGGAAAATAGGGAGGTCCTTCCGGGAGATAGGAGAGAATTTTCTCTTTGAGACCTATCGTCGTGGGGGGATACATGGCGCTGATCCCCATGATTTCATCAAAAGTGCCGATACCTTTATATTCTTCCAGTCTCTTTTCAAATAAAGCATCATCGAGAAGATCTATCTTATTGAGAAGGAGAAATTTCGGGCGGATGTTTTCAATTCGCTCCGCCATAAAGCGATCACCTCCTCCCGGTTCGAAAGAGGCGTCGACAACAAACAGCAATAGATCCACTCCCTCCAACGAATCATCGATGACATCGACCATATAGTGGTCGAGCTCGTTGCGAGGCTTATGCATTCCCGGTGTGTCCACCAACACGATCTGCCCTTCTTCCTCATGCAGCACGCCCAAGACGCGATGGCGGGTCGTCTGCGCCTTCTCCGAGACGATGGAGATCTTCTCACCCATCAAACTGTTTAATAGGGTGCTTTTTCCGACATTTGCCCGGCCGACGATGGCTACAAAACCCGAACGCATTACAACAGATCCTCCGGGCCGAACGCGTGCGGAAGAAGAGAGGCAGGAGTAAACACTTGATAACTCTCTTCTTCTCCGACGAGGACCCGAACCTCGGGAGCGAGTTCACTGATAACTTGGCGACATATTCCGCAAGGCATCGTCATCTTCGCATCTCCCACCACGGCCAGAGCGAGAAATTCTCTTTCTCCTTCGCTGACGGCCTTCTGAAGGGCAACTCTTTCAGCGCAGTTCGTGGCACCGAAAGACGCCGATTCCACATTGCAGCCGGTATAGACTTTGCCGCTCTTGGCCAGCACCGCCGCTCCTACGCGAAATCCACTGTAAGGAACATAGGCGTTCTTTCTCGCCTCGCTCGCTATTATCATCAATTCTGCATCATTCATCGAATATCACTTCCAAAGATTCTGGGATCACATTGATAAACGTCAGACCGGGATTGAGTATCAACTCCTCCCCGTCTATTAAGTACTTCGTCGGTGTGTTGTTGTCCTCTTTTTCCCACGTCACAGTATACATCTTTCCACCTGTACAATAAATCGCTTCTCCCTCGCCCACATACTCCACCTTTTCGTGAACTCCGTTTGGCATTTTTGAATGAGGGCGACGCAATAGAATAATGTTGCCAATCTCAATGACTTCCTCTGTAAACTCTTCAACCACAGCCTCTGCATTGATATACTTTTCATATATTTGCTTCTCTTCATTCCATCGATAATCAAGCCCTGTATAATTGTCATATGAAAATGAAATCACTTTTGCAGAAGGTGCATTTCCGTAATCGTGATACGCATCATACTGATTGAAGTGTCCCAGCCCTTCTTCCGGAAGGTCAATCTCATACCCTTCCGACCTTGCCGCCTCATAGAGATCGTCAAGATTGGCATACATATTATGAGGAGCCACTCTATGTGTCTCTCGATAATAAGCATTATAGCCATGATAAAACTGATCCATGTCTTTGATCTCATCTCCATAGGGATGATTCAGGACATACTCATAATTGCCTACGTGAGCATAAAAGGCTTGCCACTCCAATGCAAAGTCGCAAAACGCAGGACGCGCGGAGCGGATAGGGCCGACAAGCGCCTGCGCATCTTCAGTAATTACCAAGAGACGAGTTAAGCGGCCTTCAACTAATATCTCATAGATCAGAGATGCACTCGACAAGCCTGATTGAGGTCTTGCAGCCGAGTGATTGTTGATCATAATAGCCCAAGGATAGCGCTCTGAGATCAGCGGATGAACCGTCTCCTCTTGAGGAGGCTCCTCCGGTGTCTCTACCGGTTCTTCAGGTGTCTCAACAGGCAACTCTGCAACCGTCTCTGCCGGTGCTTCAATGACAGGCTCTTCGTTTCTCTTACAGGCCGTTAAACCGCAGAGCATAGCAATCATCAATATACATATTAGTATGACACGAACTATTTTCCTTTTCATTCCGCCCCCTTTATTAGAGCAAAGGCCTTCTCCTCTTTTTGTCTCATCTGCGTTTTTTCAACCGGATCCATATGGTCATATCCCAGGAGATGATACATGCTGTGTATGGTCAGATACGCAATCTCTCGTTGCAGCGAGTGGCCAAAGAGTGACGCCTGTTCTTTGCAACGATCTAAATTGATGACAACATCACCTAGCACGGAATACACCTGTGAACGTATATCCTCGATCGTTTCAAATTGGGGAAAACTGAGTACATCTGTGACTTCGTTAATTCCTCTATATTCATCATTGAGCCTTTGAATCTCTTCATCATCAACAAAGAGAATCGACACTTCCCCTTCACCTGTCAGCCCTTCAATTTCGAGCACCGAACGGACTGCATCGCAAACGAGAGAAAGATGCAAAGCATCTATCTTGCGGTCGCTATCGATCAAGATATCCATCAGCTGTGGTCCTTTTCATAGCGGGCCAAAATCTTCTTAACAAGACTGTGGCGCACGACATCCTCCAATTGAAAGTTCACAATCGCAATATCGTCTATTCCCTTCAAAATCTCCACTGCATGCGTCAGGCCACTCTGTTTTCCGGCAGGAAGATCGATCTGCGTGATATCACCGTTTACAATAACTTTGGATTCATAGCCGAAACGGCTCAGAAACATCTTCATTTGGTCTTTTGTCGTATTCTGCGCCTCATCAAGAATGATAAAAGCCTCATCAAGGGTACGTCCTCTCATATAAGCAAGAGGAGCCACTTCGATAATACCGCGTTCTCGCATGCGCAGGCATGAATCCATCCCGAAGATTTCATAAAGCGCGTCATAAAGCGGCCGAAGATACGGATCAACCTTTTCTTGAAGATCTCCCGGCAGGAAACCCAATTTTTCGCCTGCTTCAATCGCAGGACGAGTAATGATAATCCGCGAAACTTCTTTTCTTCGAAAACTCCTCGCAGCAGCGGCAACGGCAAGATACGTCTTGCCTGTGCCTGCAGGTCCCACACCAAAAGTCAGTGTGTGTTGATCTATCGCTCGAATATATTCCTGTTGACCGAGAGTTTTCGGTTTAATGAGCTTCCCCTTAAAGGTAGCCACAACGACTTCTTCTTCCAGATGCTCTATTTTCTCAAAATCTTTCTCCATCGCTTTGTGAATCAGATAATCGAGAACGGCAAGATCGACCTCTTCACCGCGCTGTAGCTTCCCCTGCAGCCGTGTGAGGACTTTAGCCGCCTGCAATGAACGATCTTCATCTCCTCGAATGAGGATGTCATTTCCGACAGCCAGCACTTCCACATCCATCGCTTCCTGAAGGACAAGTATATTTTCATCTAAATTGCCGAATAAAACGGCTAAAGATACTCCACTTTGCAGCGGAATTCTTCTCTCCATACACATTCACCTCTGCTGTCATTTTAGCACATCTTGCGCTAAAAAAAAGACAACACCGTTAAGGCGTTGTCTTGTCGCCGATTCAAAAGCATAAAAATGCTCAATTAACTAATAGCGACTGCTCTCTCGATTGGACTTCCTGCGCTTTCTCTTGGCTGCATCAACCTTCTTCTTGCGGATCACACTTGGTTTTTCGTAGTGTTTGCGCTTTTTGATCTCAGCCATCAGCCCTGCCTTGGAAGTCTCGCGTTTAAAACGCTTCAAGGCACTGTCGATAGATTCGTTCGGTCGTACTTTAATTCCGGTCAAGTTTCCTCCCCCCTCTCTTTCCAAGATTAGCACCTTCGTGCCGGGAGTCAATGCTTGTTGATTATATAACACATTACAGGACCGCGCAAGTACTCTTTTAAACCATTTTCATATGCCTCCTATCATCAATTTTCATACGCACTCATTCGAAAAACCTGATAATTTGACGGAACATGGAATGATGCTAATTGATTTAGAGATGTTTTCCGCTGACGACAGAACTCATTTCAGAGTTTATGCTCTAAAAAACACCTTCCCGAGGAAAGGTGTTTTGACATCAGCAATCGCCAAGACAATAAAGAGCTAAAAAGCTGTCCAACCCCCATCAGAAACGATGGTCGTACCATTGATGAAGACTGCATCATCGGAAGCCAGAAAAGCATAAAGAGGAGCGAGTTCATCAGGATTTCCGAACTTCGGGAAAAAATTGAAGCCCAACATCAGTTTATCAAGAGTCTTATTGTCAACACCGGTTACTTTCTGTCCAATATCTGTAGCATAACTGCCGGGAGCCACACACACACATCGAATGCCGTCATCAGCATAAGTGAAACCAATATTTTTGGTCATTCCAACCACAGCGTGTTTAGTGGCAACATAACCCAAACCTCCACGCATTCCGTGAAGCCCGCCTACCGATGAGGTGTTGATAATCACGCCATTTTTCTTTTCAACCATATGGTTGATGACGGCTCTCGTCATGCGCATCACTCCTGTGACGTTAATATTCAAAACCCGCTCCCAGACATCATCTTCTACCGCACCTGCTGATTGATAGTTATCCAATACGCCCGCATTGTTGATAAGAACATCGATTCTTCCGTATTGATTTATGGTTTCTTGAACAACTCGATCGACATCTTCCTGAGAAGAAACGTCCCCTTGCATAGGAATAATTTGCCCGGCTTCTCCCTGAGTCTCTTCTTTCAGTTTTTCAAGGAGATCCACTCTTCTGGCTACCGCTATAAGAGTCGCTCCTTCCTTGGCGAATAATTTGCCAATGGCATAACCGATACCCGAACTTGCTCCTGTAAGAATAACGATTTTATCTTTCAGTTTCATGATGGCCTCCAGTTTTTTAAATTAATCTGTGATAGATTCTTCATGATTATACCCATGTAATATTTTTATATTCGAAACACTCTTTTTTACGCCTTAATTCAGCTTAGTTCTTGATGTCTGAAGACTCCGGTTGTAAGTGATTTGCAAAAATTATTTTTTCGTTTTGCCGAAATCTGCTTTGATAGATATAAAACTTTCAGGGATGAATAATAGTGAATAGAATTCAAGTGAAAAGGGTAAATTTTAAAAACAACATCGACAAAACCATTAACAACAGTGGAGGTCATTCATGAAAAAGGTTCATATTATCACCGGTGGAAGCAGCGGAATCGGATTGGAATGCGCAAAGAAGTTTGACGAAGGAATTGTCGTTATTACAGGGCGTAATGAACAAAAACTGATTCGCGCAACAGAAGAGCTGAAACAAGCGGGGATCAATGCTGTATATAAACAAGGAGATGTATCTAAGCCGGAAAACCTGAAAGAACTGTTTGAGTATGCTAGTACCCTGGGTGAAGTTTGCACAGTAGTCAATTCTGCGGGCGTAAGCGGTGTGAGCGAGGAGTTGCGACAGATCTTTGAGATAGATTTATTGGGAACAGAAAACCTTGCAGAAATGGCGAAAGATTATTTGACAGCGGGTGGAGTGGTCATTCTCCTGGCTTCCATGATGGGCCACGTTATTCCTCCAAATCCCGCTTATGATACTTATCTTACCTATCCGTCCACTGAAGGAGCTGTTGATGCGCTGATCGAATTTTCACAACATCGCCCTGATGTAGCCTATAACTTTTCTAAAAGAGGTGTTCATCTGATTGCAAAACGTTTTGCCTGGGAATACGGTCAAAAAGGCTTTCGGATTCTCTCTTTATCACCGGGTATCATCATGACACCCATGTCTGTTCAAGCTCTGGAGGCACACCCCGATCAAATGAATTTCATGAAATCGGTGACACCGGCAGGGAGGTTTGGCGAGCCCGAGGATATCGCCAATATGGTTCATTTCCTCGCAAGCGAAAAGGCTTCGTTTATTACCGGGACGGATATTTTGGTAGATGGCGGTTTAACGCTGAAGCTTGTTGAGATGATGAACTCTGCTGAACCGGAAGAATAAAAACAGCGCCCGTTTAGTATAAACTAAAATAATAGAGAAAAACTGATGACTTCACAAAGAGATGAAATCATCAGTTTTTTATTGACTAGAAATAGTTTTTTCTATAACTTCAGGTTTAATCATTGACGGATTGCTGCACCGTTAGCATGAATCTCATACCCTCTTTTTCTGTCCCCATGTTGTTGATGCCGCGATAGTTCATCCTCCCTCTTTGACTTAAACTTTTAAGTCTTTTCATTCATTCCGGCAATAAATCATGGGCGTTTTGTTAATTTTGATTCTTTCCGGCAGTCCGGGAAGAGGACTCATCACTTACTTGTATCAGTCCGCTTCATCTCCTAAAATCCGCATGAATTCTTCACCGCTGATCGTCTCCTTCTCATAGAGATATTCGGCCAGTTCATCGAGTTTTTCTCTGTTCTCTTCAAGAATTCTTCTTGCCTTATTATGTTGCTCTTTCACGACTTCGACCACTTTTTTGTCGATTTCTTTTTGCGTCTCCGGTGAACAGCTTAGCGATGTGTCCGAGCCAAGATAGGGATTATTCACTGTCTCAAATGCCACCATACCGAATTCATCGTTCATGCCGTAACGAGTGATCATCGCACGTGCCAATTTCGTCGCCTGCTCAATATCGTTGGACGCGCCGGTAGTGACCTCGGAAAACACGATCTCCTCCGCCGCTCGCCCACCCGTGTACGTAGCAATCTTGTTTTCGATTTCTTTTTTTGTCAAAAGGTACTTATCTCCCTCGTCGACTTGCATGGTATATCCCAGCGCCCCGGAGGTGCGAGGGATAATGGTGATTTTTTGCACAGGAGCTGAATGCGTCTGCTTTGCCGCCACCAGAGCATGCCCGATTTCATGATAGGCAACTATGCGTTTTTCTCTTTCTGAAAGGACGGTGTTCTTCTTCTGCTGCCCGGCAATAACCGTTTCAATGCTTTCCTCAAGATCAGACTGACTAATGGTTTTCCTTCCATTTCTGACTGCCGAAAGAGCCGCCTCATTGATCATATTGGCAAGTTCGGCTCCGGACGCTCCCGCGGCCATCTTCGCAATAAAGCGTAGATCGACATCATCGTCGAGATTGACTTTTTTTGCATGCACCCGAAGAATGGCTTCTCTTCCGTTGATATCAGGAAGTTCCACCGGAACGATGCGGTCAAACCTTCCCGGGCGAGTGAGAGCCGGATCAAGCGTTTCCGGTCGGTTGGTGGCAGCGAGTATCATCACCCCTGTATTTGTTTCAAACCCGTCCATCTCGGTCAACAGCTGATTGAGCGTCTGCTCTCTCTCATCGTTTCCGCCGATCCTGCCTCCGCGTTTTTGCCCAATAGCATCAATTTCATCGATAAAGACGATACAAGGAGCTTTTTCATTTGCCTGTTTAAACAGATCTCTCACCTTTGCGGCTCCCATGCCCACAAACATCTCAACAAATTCAGAGCCGGAGATGGAGAAAAAAGGCACTTTTGCCTCGCCCGCGACGGCCTTGGCAAGCATCGTCTTTCCTGTTCCGGGAGGACCGACAAGCAGAATCCCCTTTGGCATGGACGCTCCCACTTCAGAGTATTTCTTCGGATTGTGCAAATAGTCGACGACCTCTGCAAGACTCTCTTTCGCTTCATCCGCACCCGCCACATCGTCAAAGCTGATGCCTTCTGTCGATTCAACGTATATTTTGGCATTGCTTTTTCCGAGTCCAAATGTCATGGCGTTTTTCCCGCCTGCTTGTTCAATCAATCTCTTCCCAAAATATTGGCCAAGCGCGATAAATACGAGCATCGGAAGGAAAAAAGTGACTATTGAACTTGCTAAGGGCGAGAGCCTCCTGTCGACATTTCCGCTGAATGTCGCTCCCGCTTCATAAAGCCGGTTGACGAGTCCGGGATCATCTAGAGGATTGGTGGCATACACTTGTTTATTGTCTCTGTCGGTAAAGACAATCTTCTCACTTTCAAGCTGTACGCTTCCCACATTTCTCTCCTCAATCATGCGCATAAACGTCCCATAGTCCACTTGGCTCACTTTCTTTTCCATAAGCACAGGGGCCACAAAAATATTAAAAAGCGTCAGCACGATCATCACGATCGCATAATAGTAAATCAGTGGTTTTCTATTTTCTGTTTTCTTTTTCATAAATCTTTTCTCCTTCCATCACCTGTTTCTTGTCTGCATAGATAGCTTCCATAGATAAAATCAGCGCCTGATATACAGATATCGCAGCAAAATCGAGCGCATATTCAGCAAAAAGAATTCGTTCCTCCACATCACTTTTGCCCCGAGAGTGAAAACAAACGACCTCATCTTTCACTTCTTGAAACTTGCGATCGATATGTTCATATAGTTCAGCAATCTCAGAAGAGGCGCGAGATTTACTGTAAAGCATTTTATCGCTTAAACATTGGCGATTCTTCATGTATACTCTCTTCGCCTCCGTAATCTCACTCTCCAGTTGATTCAGAGAATGATTATCTGTCAACGAAATGAAGCTGATCATTTTTCCGTACTGTCTCTGCAGTTCATTGAGTTTTGCAGTAAGTGTATGTTGACCCATACCTCCCTCCAATTGATATTCTCGATATTTACTATATTTATCGTATCTTTCACTCTCACCGGAGACAATGCACACTATTTTCTTTGTGTAAAGACAAAAAAACCGAAGTGTAAAGTTTTTTTACACTTCGGCAACAATGACAAATAAAAACCGCCTCAAAAATAACGTTCCTCTTACTGAGAACCACTCCTGAATAAATCAATGATCAAGCGGACGATCTCATCGATATTTTTTGTATTTTCCTCGTTCCATTCATGCAGAACACCGAGGATGCCTCCAATATGATACTTTCGGATAATATCGAATTGCCTTCGGGACACATCTGCATAGAGTCCGCTGGCGCTCATCATATGATCAAAGACATATTCAAGCGCATTTTTAAGGATTCTTTCCATTTCTGTTCGGTAGTTTGTCGCCAGCCCTTTTTCAAAATACGGGCGCGACAACAACGTCATTTCGATGAAATAACGCAGAGCTTCCTCGGCATCTTCTTTTTCCATCATCTTTGAAAGCATCTCTCTTGCCTGGCGCTGAAGCACCCAATCCAAGAGATCAGGAATGCCGTCAAAATGATAATAAAATGCCTGTCGTGTCATCCGGCATTCTTGCACAATATCCTTGACGGTGAGCTTTTTTGTCTTGTTTTCAACGAGAAGCTTCGCCGCTGCCTCAGCAATGACCGCTTTTGTATCTATCGCCATATCTTTCCTTTAACCCGGAGGCCATTGGAGGTCGCGTCCGCCGATTACGTGAACATGAACATGTGGAACGCTCTGCTGAGCCCGCACACCGAGATTGCTGACGATTCGAAAACCGTCCTCTGAAAGCCCTTCTTGAAGAGTATACTTTCTGATCGCTTCAAAGAGCGCTGTCAGATCTTTCGGATTCTCAGAAAGTTCGTTGATGTTGGCGTAATGCGCTTTGGTAATAAACAAAATGTGATTCGGAGCAACAGGTGAAATATCTTTAAAACCTATTATCCACTCATCTTCATAGACAATCTCTGAAGGAATCTCGCCGCCAGCTATCTTGCAAAATAAGCAGTCCATGTCTCTCCTTTCTATCCTCTCAGGATCAATCCCTCTCTTCGGATAATCTTCCTTCTTTCTATCATACCCGCAGGCGGCGGAAAATCCACTTCCACTCTTGCATATTGGGGAGTCAAACCGCCGCGGTCTTCAAAGAGCACGTCCNCCTCTTCTCCGACAAAGGAGTCAAGATATTTTTCCTGCTCTTGTCTTGCGCATGCTCTAAGCCGAGCGCTTCTGCGTTTTTTTATCTGAGGATCCAGGTCGGGAAGTTTTGCCGCCTGCGTTCCTTCACGCCTTGAATAGGCAAAGACATGGACGCAAGCAAAGCCGATTCTCCTGACAAACTCCATCGATTCCATAAATTCGATTTCACTTTCCGTAGGAAAGCCGACGATAATATCCGTTGTAATAGCGGCTTTTGGAAAATAACCTCTGATGAGATGCACCTTCTCTTCATACTCATCGGGAGTATATTTGCGATTCATATCTCGCAAAATCTTCGCGCTTCCTGACTGAAGCGAAAGATGAAAGTGATCGCAAAACCCTCTGATTCCCGACATTCTTTTAAGAAATTCATCGGTAATAATCCCCTGTTCAATGCTTCCCAGGCGAATCCGGCTCGGTGAAAGAGCGGCCAATTTCTCGATCAACTCCAGTAAAGAACTTCCTGTATCTTCTCCATATCTCGAAAGATTGATCCCCGTGAGAACCAGTTCCTGAAAACCCTCTTCAATACGCCTGGAGGCAAGGCCCAAAATCTCCTCTTCCGCCACACTTCTTGCTCTTCCCCTTGCAAAGGGAATGATACAGTAGCTGCAAAAGGAATCACAGCCGTCTTGCACTTTGAGATAGGTCCTGGTGCGAGGGTGATACTCTGCTTCAGGAAGCTTCAGCGGCCTTTTCAAGGAAAAAGTCTCGAGTATTATTTCCAGCGCCTTTTCTTTGTTCTCGGAGTCGAGATACAGGTCCACTCCTTCCATCTTATCTTTATGGAGAGTGACATAACAGCCGAGGACGACGACATACCCTCCCTCTCTCTTTGCCGCCTCAATGCTCCGTCTGCTCTTCGCATCGGAAAGATGTGTGACGGAACAGGTGTTGACGACTGTGAGATCCGCCTTTTCATCTTCCTTTGCCGGGACAAATCCGGCACGCAGTAGTCCCTCTCTCAGTTGTTGTGTCTCCTCCGCATTGACCTTACAGCCAAGCGTGACAAACCGCACCTTCACTCTTTGCGCTCCCATACGAGAGCTGACCATTCATTGAGGGCCGTCTCTTCTAACAGTCGAAAATGATCTCTGTAGGCCGCTTTTACTTCCTCCGCCCTCTCTTGCAAAATTCCCGAGAGAATGACAATTCCACCTGAAGAAAGGACGGAAAGCGTCTGAGGAGCCATTCTGACAAGAATAGGAGGCAAAATATTTGCGACGATGAGATCGCATGACTTGTTTACTCCTTGAAGTAAGTCCCCTTCCTTATGNGTAATCACTTCACCGAAAGGATTCAAAGAGAAATTTTCCTCTGCATTTGAAAATGTCATCGGATCATTTTCAATGGCCAGGACATCCTTTGCCCCTAAAGCCGCGGCGCACAACGACAACACGCCACTTCCACTGCCCACGTCGATCACCCGATCTCCCGGGCGCAACCACTTCTCCAGAGCAGCCGCCGAAAGACGCGTCGTCTCATGAGAGCCCGTCCCGAACGCCATACCCGGAAGAAGCACAACATTGTTCTTTCCTTCCTTCGGATGAACCCATGGCGGATGAATAAAGAGAGTCTCCCCCGCTTCAATCCCACGAAAACCTTCCGCCCATTTTTTCATCCAATCGACCTCTTCTGTCTCCAGCGTCTCAAAAGAATCGATCAGGTCTTGAAGGTCGCATAGAACTCGCCGCGTTACTTCATCATCTGCATACAAAATAGCGAAGGCTTCTCCTTCAGGTCGCTCCGGACGCTCCTCTTCAACCCATCTTTCAACATCGTACATGGGGTCTTCAGGGTTTACTATTTCGACTCCCTGAACCGGATAAAGAGCGACCAGCTCTTCAAATGTATCCACTTTACCCGACTTCAGGACAACTTTGATAGACAACACTTTATCACTTTTCATAATACATATAGTATAACAAATGCTCCGCCCACTCAATGAGAGACGGAGCAAAAAAACGCCGGGCTAATTGTTGCCGATGGCGTCTTTTACTTTTTCAAAAAAACTCTTATTCTCTTTGGGTGTGACCAGATTCATCTCTTTGCCGAAATGGAGAAGAGCCTCCTTCTGTTTGTCATTTAACGAGGTTGGAACATCGACGATGATCGTCACATAGTGATCTCCCTTTCCATAGGAGTTGACCCGCTGAATTCCCGCTCCGGCAAGTCGGCGAATTTCACCTGACTGCGTTCCGGGGGATATCTTAAATCTCAGCTTGCCCTCCAACGAAGGAATCTCAATCTCATCACCCAAAACCGCTTGGATATAATTGATATGGACTTCCTGATAGATGTCGCTGCCTTCTCTCCTAAAGAGGCTGTCGGGCGCAACGCGGAAATGCAGAAGCACATCCCCTTTCGGTCCTCCGGATTCTCCCACATCCCCTTCTCCTGAAAGAGTGAGAATGTGGCCGTTGTCGACACCTGCCGGTATCTTGACACTCAGTTTCTTTCGCTTGCGAACTTTGCCCTTTCCTTTACAGGTATGACATATTGTCTCGGGGATTTCGCCTTTTCCGCGGCAGGTCGGACACTCTTGAACGCTGATCGTTTCGCCGAAGAGAGAACGCTGGGCATACCGAACTTCACCTCTTCCACCACACTGCTCGCAAGTCTTCATGGAGGTGCCCGGTTCAGCTCCGCTTCCGGAGCAGGTCGGACAATCTTCCAAGCGATAAAAGGTCACTTCCTTTTCCGCTCCCTGCACAGCCTCCATAAAACTCAGGCGCACTTCCACCTGGACATCAGCTCCCCTTCGCACGCGGCTGTAGCCGCGTGAAGAAGAGGAAAAGCCTCCCCCAAAAAAGCTGCTGAATACATCTCCGAAATCCTCAAAGCCGCCAAACCCGCCGGTAAAAGGCCCTCCACCGGCTGCCTGTGCAGAAGGATCTACCCCTGCGTGTCCGAACTGATCATAGAGCTTTCGCTTCTGCGGATCCGTCAGAACCTCATAAGCTTCATTGATTTCTTTAAATGTTGCTTCCGCCTTCTTGTCTCCCGGATTCTTATCCGGGTGATATTTCATAGCCAGTTTTCGGTAGGCGCTTTTTAGAGCCTTTTCATCGGCTCCCCTCTCCACTCCGAGAACATCATAATAGTCGCGTTTACTCATTCGTTTTCCTTAAAAGGAAAGGCTCTTTCAGAGCCTATTCCTCGTCTACTACCACATAGTCCGTGTCTTGGGCTTGGGTTTCTCCCTGAGGAGCTTCCTGTGCCTGTTGCTCCTGCGCTTTCTTCTCATAGAGTTTCTGGGCAAGAGGCTGCATGGCATTGCTGAGCGCATCGACGCCTTCGCGAATCTCACTCAGTGTATCACCTTCAAGAGCCTTTTTCAATGACTCGATTTCTTTCTCAACGGAAGCTTTTTCATCTTCTGTGATTTCACCTTCAAGATCTTTAAGACTTTGCTCCGTTTCATAGATCAAAGAGTCGGCGCGGTTTTTCATCTCCGCCAGATCCTTCCTCTCCTGGTCTTCCTTAGCGTATTGTTCGGCTTCCTTGACCTTTTTCTGAATTTCACTGTCGGTCATATTGGCAGAGGCAGTTATATTGATGCTCTGTTCTTTTCCGGTCCCCAGATCCTTGGCAGACACATGGACGATTCCGTTTGCATCGATGTCAAAAGTGACTTCAATCTGTGGAACACCACGCCTTGCCGGAGGAATTCCGTCAAGCTGGAAGCGCCCGAGAGTGATATTGTCCTTCGCCATCGAACGCTCGCCCTGCAGGACATGAATATCTACCGCGGGCTGATTGTCGCTTGCCGTCGAGAAGATCTGGCTTTTCTTCGTGGGGATCGTCGTGTTTCTGTCGATCAGTTTTGTAAATACCTCTCCCAATGTCTCAATGCCCAGCGACAGAGGAGTGACATCGAGAAGCAGGATGTCATGAACATCTCCCGAGAGAACACCGGCTTGAACAGCAGCGCCTGCGGCAATCGCTTCGTCAGGATTGACTCCCTTGTGAGGCTCTTTATTGATAATAGAGCGCACCGCGTTCACTACGGCAGGTATTCGGGTAGAGCCGCCGACGAGAACGACATCATCAATCTCCGTCGCCTTCAGGCCGGAATCTTTAAGCGCCGCCCGCATCGGCCCCTCTGTTCTCTTAACGAGTTCTTCTGTCAGCTGATCAAATTTTGCCCTCGTCAGCTCATAGTCCATGTGGAGAGGACCTTCTTCATTCATAGAAATAAAGGGAAGGTTGATGGTCGTTGAATGCGTGCTGGAAAGTTCGATTTTTGCCTTTTCACTGGCTTCCTTCAACCTCTGCATGGCTGATCGGTCTTTCGAGAGGTCGATACCATAATCTCCTTGGAATCTCTCTATCAGCCAATCCATGATTTTCTTATCAAAATCATCGCCACCCAAAAGATTGTTTCCGTTCGTGGCAAGAACCTCAAATACTCCTTCGCCGATCTCCAGAATCGAGACGTCAAATGTCCCGCCGCCAAGGTCAAAGACGAGAATCTTTTTATTGATATTTTCTTTTTCAAGCCCATAGGCAAGAGAAGCCGCTGTAGGCTCGTTGATAATGCGCTTGACATCGAGGCCTGCAATCAGCCCCGCATCCTTTGTGGCCTGGCGCTGAGCATCCGTAAAATATGCCGGCGTTGTTATAACTGCTTCCGTCACTTTCTCGCCGAGATAGCTCTCCGCATCCGCCTTCAACTTGGCAAGAATCAAAGCTGAGATTTCCTGTGGTGTGTACTGCTTTCCATCGATGCTCTTCGTCCAATCTGAACCCATATGTCGCTTGATGCTGGAGATGGTGCGATCAGGATTTGTAATCGCCTGGCGCTTAGCCGTCTCTCCTACTAGGCGCTCCCCTTTTTTTGTAAAAGCGACAATAGAGGGCGTCGTGCGATTTCCCTCTGCATTCGGGATAATTTTTGCTTCTCCACCTTCGAGGACCGCCACTACCGAGTTGGTTGTCCCGAGGTCAATTCCTATCATTTTTGCCATTTTAGCCTCCTATTTTGATACTTTGACCATAGCCGGTCGAATAATCTTATCTCTCAATTTATAGCCTGTCTGAAGCACCTCGAGGACGATTCCCTCCGGCATCCCCTCCGCTTCTTCCATCAAAACCGCGTGATGCATATTCGGGTCAAACGCCTCCCCGACCGCCTCAAGCGGCTCCAAACTTTCCTTCTTAACAAACTCATCCAAACTCCTCTCAATGAGCTCAATTCCTTCTGTGAACGCCTCGCCGCCTTCAATCTGCCCCATGATATTTTTTGCTCGCGCAAAATTGTCGAGAACAGGCAACAGATGGAGGAGAAGCTTCTCATTGGCATAGCTCAAAAGAGCTTCCTTTTCCTTCTGTGTGCGGGAACGATAATTCTGGTACTCCGCCTGGAGCCGAAGATGTTTATCTTTGAGAGCTTCCAGTTCTTCCGCAAGATCTACGCTCTCCTCTTCCTCGATCGGAACTTCTTCAATGATTTCTTCTTCAAGGACATCCATTTCTTTCGTCGTGTCTTTTTGTGCCAATCCTTCCTCCTATAGTTGTATTCCCGAAAAAATATTCGTCAGCGTATCCCGGAATATGTCGACGATCGCGCGTACACGAGCATAATTCATGCGGACACTTCCAATGACCGCCA
>JGI24710J26742_10000630_pt1 | contig 32716 bp, 23 predicted proteins | sample BioPla2DNA2_FD_26742 | JGI IMG/M metagenome (IMG submission 26742)
TTTAAGTTAAGCGTGGTTCTATATTTAAAAGTGGTTTATTCTCAAACTACTGTCATTACCCTGTAGCAAAAAATAATTTAGGAACACGTCTCTTCTTTATCCCACAAAATTAAAATACAGATTATGAAAACAATTTATGATAATTAAACAAAGAGTAAGATGGCTAAAAAAGAGAGGTACAAATAAAAAGTATTCTAAGTGTGGGTAAAGTTATATCTATAGCAAATAAGCTTAAAAAAAAGCAGTCACGGCACTGTTAGAAACGGCTAATTATCCTAAGCCGAGATATAAAACCCTGTTAATTAGCCTTAACTTAGAATACTTGCCCAAAGATACGAAAATAAAATAAAAAATGTTTTTCTGATAACTTTACACGAGTTGAGAATTTTGATAAGGCTGTAAAGTGGTTAGAGTCTCTTGCTGTGCAGTTCGGCAAGTCGAATCATATAAGTGATTATTATAACAAAGAGTTTAACAATGGAATATTAACGACACCAATCGGAAAAGTTAAAATACCATATAGAACAAATTGCAAAATTAATATACAAGGAGAGTGCGACAAATGAAAAAATTCTAAGTCAGGGTAATGTAGTATTTACCAGCGATGCCTTGAAAAGACACCACAACACGGCGCTGTTAGGATTAACCAACATTCCTAAGCCGACCATCAAAACCCTTTTAGTTGGTATTAACTTAGAATTCTTACTCAAAGATACGAAAACAAAGCTGAATAATGCAATAACAATGGAAGAAAAAAATATAGACACATTGTTTGGCATTGACAATGTTATGGAGAGATGAAAAAAATCTCTTGACTTGCTGAACAACTGGCGAACTCATCACGCCAACCTTGAACCGCTAATCAAGAGATGCACAAATATAATCAAAAAGGTTCAAAACCCAATAATTAACCAAAAAAAATTAAGTGGAATTTATGAAAAATAACTTTAATGCAAAAAAGGGTATCAGCCAACGAGTTATGGATTTAATAAAACCCCTACTCTCTACGTCCAAAACGTACTCTGGTGAATCCCCTTTAATCAAAAAAGGATTCCGCACACCGTGCAATGACGGTTTTTAAACTGTCCAAGCACACAACGTCCAAAACGAGAGGGGCAATCCTTTATGATACAAGGATACCATAATTATTTGAAATTACCAAATCATTTAACAAAAAACTATCGAACGTATTACAGGTTGTGAACAAGACACAAACGGTAAATGGTGGTATAAAACAACGAAAGGAAAAATAAGTGCTGACGAGTTAATAAAAAAAATCTCTTGACCTGCTGAACAACTGGCGAACCCTTTTCGCCAACCTTGAACCGCTGATCAAGAGATTTGCAAGTATAATCAAAAAGTTTCAAAACCCAACAATAAAAGCGAAATAATTTTACCACAATGGAGAAAACACATATAAAAAACACATCGCTTTAAACAATAAAACGGTCACAAACGAGCAACTAAAACGGCACTTGGCAAGCCTTGAAAAAGACTTAAAAAACAATGATAGCAAGACGTTAAAACGTATTCAAAGCAACTTGAAAGAGTTAATAAAGTACAACCAAACTATTATTGTAGAAATCGAGCCAAGCGCACTGAAGGAGTACAAACAGATATTGTCCGACTTATCGGTCGAGCCAAGCAAAAAAGTAATATCCGATTTTATTGTCGTACAAGGCAGTAGCAATAAAACTAAAGCAAGGTGCCTTTTAAAAGAGGTTGAAACACTGCTTACAAACTCGCAACTTGCAAATCGAGACTATTATTTAAAGATTCAAACCGTTTTAATGCGGTTTATAAATGGAAAAACTAAATATATAGAGACACCCGATTTAACACTATCGGGCATTGCGGGAATTGGAGACGTAGAAGTTAAACCGAATGCTTTTAAAAGCGGTAAGCCTGTACCGTTAACTAATTTTGTTAAAACCTCGTTTGTGGTTATCCCATTTACTGGAAAATGGTTGAAACTTATTGGCAACCCACAGCTACCAATGAAGATTATGATGTACGGCAACCCGGGCGGTGGCAAGTCGAGCCTTGCAATGATGTTAGCGTACTACTTAGCTTCTGAGCATGGGCAAAAGGTTTTAATAGTCAGCAAAGAAGAGGGTTTTAACTTTACCGTTAAAGAGAAGGCAAAACGGCTCAACTGCATACATGAAAACATTCATATAGTTGACACTTTACCCACAAATATAAGCGGTTACGACCTTATAATTTTAGACAGCGTTAACAGCCTTCGACTGTCGGCAAGTGATATGCGAGAGCTTTACGCAAAACACCCGGAAACATCGTTTGTAGTAGTTTGTCAGACCACCAAAACAGGCTTATTTCGTGGCGAAAAAGAGTTAGAACATGATGTTGATTGTGTAATACGTGTAAACGATTTAACAGCGCAAGCAGAAAAAAATCGTTTTGGCGGTTCGGAAGTTGTAAAAGTTTTTTAACTTTGCATAGAACTTATATTGAAAAAACATAGTGTTTTGATACATTTTTGACACATTAAAAATGTAATTATTTGATATATAGAGGAGTAATTTATTGCCCTACCCCGACCACACTAATGGCAGTTCAATTAACAATTGATAGAATAAATATCTGAATATTATAGAGACGTCATATTATGGCGTCTCTCTTTTTTGTTAATCGTGATAATACTCGTTTTATACCGATTGGATAGCTACTATAGTCCATACCTAGCTATCGCTCTTTTGAACTATGTATCTGTAGCATAGGTATTTACAATTGTATAATTTAAAAAATGGACTGTTATTAAATTACAATTAGTATTAAAGACGATAATTTTGATCTCGCTAAACGAACGTTGGTGGGTATTGCAAAAGATGCAAAAAATAGAAAAAAGGAGCGGATTTTTTCCTTGCTCCTCTTCCAATGATATTTACTAAAACTATTTACTCTATTATTGTATTTTTGTTTTTATAGCCCTTATAAACTGTATAATAAAATAAAATGCGACTAAACTACCGATTATTTGCTATTTATACTTTTAGTTTTGTAACGTTGCTTCTATTTCGTCATAATCTGAATCATTTAATTGATATTTAAGATCCTTTATTTTACTAAGTAATTCAAATTCACGGCGTTCCATATCCTCGCGTATTGTTGTAAGCTCCTCCATATTTTGTTTTAACTCCTCTTGACTTGAAATTAGCTCATCGGTCTTCATTTGCATTTCGTTAATTACAGATCTGTTTTCTGCAATCATTCTAAATAGTTTAATGGTTGATGCCAAATTCACAGATGCTTTTTTTAGAAATTCGACCTCAATTTCGCTTATGATTTTTTGAGCAGCTATCTCAATCACTCCAAGAGCTTCATTTCTATCGGTAATAAGTGGTACAAGTACAATGCAGTTCGGACTTCCAACGCCCAGACCTGTTGTAAAATGCACATAATCTTTAGGAATATCGGTTAGATAAATCACATCTTTTTCAAATAGGCAGGCTCCAACAAGTCCTTCGTCTTTGTTGAAACGTTTTTTTTCACATTTTCTGCGGTCAAATGCATAGGAAACAAAAAGATCGAGGTACTCACTGTTGCCTTCTTCATCACTTCTAAGCACGAATATACCTCCCTGTTGCGCTTCAATATTTTTAATACAAAATCTTAAAAATTCGAAGCATAGTGTGGAGGTGTCATTGTGGTCTGTTCTTAACAAGTTCGACACGTTGGCAAGACTTTCGTTAAGCCAGCCTCGCAGTGCGTTTTCCTTATTGTTTTTTTCCTGTTCAAGAGCCACTTCCATCAGTTTTTTCCGCATTTCAAGTAGTCCCAAACCTAACTCACCAGTATTTCCAAAGACGTTAACCTCAGAGTAGAAGTTACCATTGCCCACCTCTTTCGCAAAATCACGTGTGTTTCGAAGTGCTTCACAAAGTTCATTTATGGATTCTTCCATTGATGAAAATTCATCTTTACCTTTAATTTTTATTGTCTTTGGAAGTTCGCCTTGCCCTAATTTATTAATTGTTTTTTGTATTGATTTTATGGTTGAGGAGATATGCTGGCTGATTTTGGCAAAAAAGATTATCATTATTCCTGATATGATAATTATTAGCATCAGCTTTGTTATATAGGACCTATAACTATTTGTATTTACTCTATCGAGCAGAACTTGTATTATTTCGCTAAGGTCTTGCGCATAACCTATCGAGAGATTATTCAATTTTGCTATCGCTCCTTCGTTGTCATTTTTCCCAATATTAGCATCAATTACTGCATATTCGTTAAACAACTTTTTGTAATCCATAAAATGTTGCGCCAGTTCGTTCTGCTCACCGCCATAATTTTTACTTACGTAACTTAAAGCTTGTTGTACTGTATTTTCAAACTTTTGCAGATAGACCGTGTCGCGTCTAATAATATAATCTTTTTCATGTCGGCGAAGCATTAACATAAGACTCATTAATTGGTAGTCTTTTTTTTGGTTTGTAAGCCTTTCCACAGCGTGTATTTTACTCCTAAGCTGTCCTTCAAGCCCAAAATCTTTGAACCCACGCACAATAACTAATTCCTTTAGGTCTGCAAAGCTTTGCCTATAATCCACAACACGCCTGTTTAGCTCAATAAGGTTCTTATCCTCGATTCCTTTATCCTTTAAAAGTGTTAAATAATCGAGTGTCTGCGAAATTAGGTTATCGAATTTTACTGAGTTTGCGCTATTGCCTGTGCGATATAACTGATTTTGAAATGCATCTCTAAATAAAAATTCGTCTTTTGCGATTTGCATCATCAAGTTGTATTGTCTGAGCTTTTCAAGTGATAGAATTAACTCACGGTCGCGGTCACTTGACCTTTGTTGAACTAAAAAAATTACTGCAAACGCAACTATTGATGCAATGATTATCGACGCTGAAACAAATAGCAGCCTTTTAATTGTGTACCTTCTAAGATTCACGTTTGTAAACTATTTTGCATTACAAAGGTTTGTATTATTTTTTTACAAACATGTTTCTAAATGGTTACCTTTCTGTTAAAATATGTCTAAAACATTGTATATAATTGAAAACAAATAAGATAGTAATTAAAAGTAAGTTAAAAGAGTATAAAGTAGAAAGAAGAAAGCCTGAAGACCAAAAAAACAATTATCAGTTAATAATTACTTATTATTATAATAAAGACATAGGCTTTTAAGCCCACACTCATCACATTTTGGTTTACGGGCAGTACAAATATAGCGTCCATGAAGAATTAACCAATGATGAGCACGTGACAAGTATTGCTCGGGAATATGTTTTACTAACTCCCTCTCCGTTTGTAACGGATTTTTTGAATTGTTTGTTAAACCCAATCGGTTTGCCACCCTAAACACGTGTGTGTCCACTGCCATGGCGGGCTTATCGAAAGCTACCGATAAAATAACATTGGCTGTTTTTCGTCCCACACCGGGAATAGTAAGCAAAGAGTCTATATCAGAAGGTACTTTTCCGTTAAAATCAGATACCAATTTTTTTGCCATACCCACCAAATTTTTCGCTTTATTGTTGGGATAAGAGCAAGATTTGATGTACTCGAACACTTCATCGGGCGACGATGCCGCCATAACTTTGGGCGTGGGGAATGCTTTATAAAGTGCAGGAGTAATCAAGTTTACCCGTCTATCTGTACATTGTGCTGAAAGAATAACCGCTATCAACAGCTGGTAATTATTTTTATAATGTAACTCAGTTTCAGCCGATTCAGCATTCTCTAAAAACCACTGGACAACGTTTTTATATAGTTCTTTTTTTGTCATTACTTAGTATGTTATTACTTAAAAATTTAGTGTTTAGAATTCTAAGAGAGACTCTAAACACCAAACTAAAAAATCATCATCTTCGTTCTATCTCGCAATTGTATCAGAAAGCGGAATAAACCTTGCCGATAAGTCAGGATCTGCCATATCCGGATCAAGCGGGAACATCGGTCGATTAATTTCTTTGTATGGCAGGCGAAGCAAGTCCTGGTCGACACCACCGGGTGTTAGGGCCATAACCCAATCGCCACGCATATCGTACAATTCGGGAACTAAATAACCAATTTTCACAATTAAAATATCGGTTTCACGAGGATTTAATCCCAAATCAGTAAAATTCTTTTCGTAGTGGTAAGCCATACGTTTTTCGGTAACTATAACAGAGATGTTGCCACTTTTCACCACCACTTCGGTTTTAGCATTAGGATGTCCTTCCTTGATTGCTGTAATGGTTCCCTTTATGCGAACTGGAGGAGCGTATCGGTTATCAATGTCGGCTCCTGCGGTAGCATCAATTTGACCGCCAACTCCAATATTTTTTGCCTTTTCTACAAAATCTGGACCCGGAATGGATGCGTATATAACCGATTTTCCGTTCGGAATATTAATCTTAGGATTCTTAAAAATTTCGTGTAGCGTCCATGTAACATCACCTGCACCTCCAGCAGTAGGATTATCGCCCATATCGCTTATAATGTATGGTTTTTTATCGCTGGCGAGAGCTTTTTCAAATGCCTCGTCAAGATAAACAGTTGGAGCAACAAATACAAAATCGTTTCGTACACTCCAAAAATGTTGTGCAAGTTTTTCAGCTGCTTTGCCAACCAGTTCTTTATCATCGCCATAAGCCATTACAACACCGTGATTTCGAGGTTCATCAGCCCATGGATACGACATCCAAATTGCGGCGTCAATAACATTGTCTCCGTCAATAACACTTGGAATTTGAGCATAAAGACTTTTACCGGGCTCAATTCGTGTACTTGTTTTTTCACCAGGTAGCAGAATAGGAACAGGAATCCACGCTTTGTAAGCAGGTTTGCCCTTTCCGCTTTCCAGGCGGTTAAGAAGGTTGGTAACAGCGCGTTTTTTCGATTCGATTGCATCTTCATGTGGCGCAAGTCTATAGCATGTAATTAAATCGGTATTTTGTGCCAATCGAGGCGAAACACTTCCGTGTAAATCCATAGATGTAGAAATCAAAACATCTGTGCCCACAACTTCTCGAACGCGCACTAAAAAATCACCTTCAGGATCGGGTAATCCTTGTACGCTCATTGCACCGTGAATATCGAAGAAAAGTCCATCAAGCGGCAGGGCTTCCTTCAACATATTCAATGTTTTTGCAACCAACGATTCGTATGCTTCGCGTGTTACAATCCCTCCTGGCATAGCGTGTCCGCGAAGTGTAGGAATCCATTGCGCACGATTGATAATTCCCGAATCGGGGGCGAAAAACGGATAATAAGTGAAGACGCTGTCGCGCTCACGTGCCTTGAACGCTTCTTCAGTGGAAACTGCAGGCGAAAAAGTGCTCGACTCAATGGCAATGCCAGCGATGGCAATGCGTGGCAATTCTTTGCTTTTTTGTGTATTTTGGCAACCTACTGACGTAAGCAGTAATGCTGCGGAAATGCCGAATACTGATTTTTTCATATGTTTATAATTTAATTTTTATATTATTCATTCTCAACGGTGCAACATTAGAAATAGGATTAGCATCACGAACTGAGAAGGTATGAAAATGTTTCTCTTTATAAAGTTTTAATGATGATAGTTTTTGCGTGTAAACAGTCCATTGTTGCAATGGCTCAATTTTATAAGAAAACTCCTTTGCAAAGCCATTGTAGAAGACTATTACTAACTGATTATTCCCCTTTTTGAGTGGAAGAAAAACAATTTCCTGACCAGAGTCTACACGGTCGGGCGAAAAATGTGCTGTGATGTACTCACCATTGAGCAAAATGTAAAGAGCGTTTCCGCTTTTTATCTCTATTGCTATTTGCTGTTCCTTTGTCGATTCTATATCTTGCAAAAACACAATTCCAGATTTAGGCGAAATCTCCTCAGTAAGGGTTTTTCCGTATGGGAATTGACTAATTTTTGTCCATTTATCATCAGGTGTTATATTGGGGTTTCCCTCTAAACCTGTTAAACGCCCAAAAATCATACTACTGCATTTTCTATACATATTGTTCCATTGTACCGTATTTTGTGCCAATCTTACAGTTTTTTTAGAGGATGAGTTTAATATAACATTTTGTTTGTTATCATCTATTTCAACAGTAATTTCTCGTCCTATTTCGTTTTCAGAGAACATTATTTCGGGTACTACTTGACGTTTTCTGGTGCTGAAAGTCCAATTATAGCCGATTAAACTTTTGTATCCGCAATAGTAGTTGAGACTTGAATGTCCAAAAACAGGATTAGAGTTTTGAGGGGTTAAAACCCCATTGGTAACAGTTTTCGGTAAAATGACGAGGTCATTTTTAAAAGAGACTTTGAGCACTGTAAAAGGCAATTCGTACGTTGTTTTCGGAAGATGAATATGCCAATCACCGTAATATATTTTTGGTGGATAAAAATCGCAAAGTTCATTTGACCCCAAGACTTTCACTTCAGAAACCGAGCTTTTAAAACCGGAAATACTTATGCTCTCTTCAATGAAATCGTTCTTTACAAAAAGATACAAATCTTCGTTTTTTGTAGTAATATCGCCCCACTGATATGTGTGATTGAATGGATTTGCCGCTGTTCCGTAAATAGCTTCAGAATTGATTTTTATCCATTTCCCCATTTCCAACAGCACATCACGTTCAAACTCCACTACTGAGCCATCACCTCGCAATCCGATATTGAGCAGATAATTTCCGCCGCGACTTATAACTTTTACCAAACTTGTAATCTTTTCGTTAACCTTGTCTTGCACACTTCCGCGTTTTTGCCACGAACGATAACCCCATGTTTCGTTGAACATAGAAGCAGCTGTTTGCCACGGAATGCCGAGTTTGTAGTCGGGATATTCATTGTCTGCCATTACGGAGAAATCCACGTAATCGTTACCCAATCGTCCGCTAATCATACATTGTGGTTGAAGTCGATTTACAAGTTCGTACAAGCCTTTGCTCTGCGCGTTAGTGAGTGAACCCATGTCGAACCAAATTTCAGAAATATCGCCGTAGTTGGTCATAATCTCTTCCACTTGTTTCTTGTTGAATTCGTAATGCTCATCAGTTAAGGGGTCAGCATTATGACTCGAAATAGGGTAAGCATGTGGATAATTCCAGTCGATAAGAGAGAAATAGACTGCGAAATCTATACCTCCTCTTTTACAGGCACCGGCTAGCTCTTTCATCAAATCTCTTCCGTAAGGTGTGGCATCCACTATGTTAAAATCGGTATATTGCGAGTGATACATGCAAAAACCGTCGTGATGCTTCGATGTAAAAACAATGGAACGCATACCGGCATCTTTTGCCAATTGCACAATTTCATCCGGATTCCACTTTGTTGGGTTGAATTGTTTTGCTGTATTTCCGTACCAATCGCTAAAAATTCCAGCAAACGATTGTATCTGTTCGCTATAACCTCGCTCTACTGGTTTCCCTTCGTACACTCCTCCGTAAGCGGAGTAGAGCCCAAAATGAATAAACATAGAAAACTTTTGATCAAGCCATTGTTGCGACGGTTTTTGTTGCGCAGACGCAAGTAACGTAAAACAAAAAAACAGACCAAAAACTTTGTACTTCATCTTCTTATCTTATTTTGCCCACTTAATCATCTCATTAATTAACAATTAAGGTATATACCTGTTTCGCTTGTCTTTTATACAAATCTCTCGATTCCATCTATATTTTTCAATCGTTTTTGTTAATCATCTTTAAAAACTCCTCTTCGGTAATCATTTTTACACCGAGATTCTGTGCTTTTTTTAATTTGGATTCTCCTGCATTCTCTCCTACCACAATCAAGTCAGTTTGTTTACTGATTGAACTAACAGGCCTGCCACCATATTGTTCTATTGTTTGATGTATTTCATCGCGACTAAAGTTATTTAGCTTACCTGTTGCTAAAATGCGCATACCGTTGAGTTTATTTATAATAGTAATGTTTTGTTCTTCAATTTCCATTTGCAAACCATGAGAAGCTAGTTTTTTTACTATTTCGATATGTTCAGGTTTTGAAAAATAAGATATTACACTTTGTGCAATTTGTGGTCCTATTTCGTCAATCTGCATCAACTCCTCTTCTGTTGCCGTAATTAGTTTCTCCATTGAGCCTACGTGTTTAGCGATAAGTTTGGCTACAGTCTCTCCAACATGTTTGATACTAAGGGCAAAAAGAACTCTTTCAAAAGGTACTTGTTTTGATGATTGAATGCCCGAAATAATGTTTTGTGCCGATTTCTCGCCTAAACGCTCTAAATTTTGCAATTGACCTACGGTTAAGTCATAAAAGTCAGCCACATTTTTAACAAGCCCCTCTTTATATAACATTTGTATTGTCTCTTCGCCCAACGTCTCAATATTCATGGTTTTTCTGGCTGTAAAGTGTATTAACTTTCCCGTAATTTGTGGCGGACAAGCATCATCGTTTGGACATACCCAAAAGGCTTCGCCTTGTTTACGTTCCAACAGTGTATTACACTCTGGGCACAACTTAACAAACGTAACCTGATTTGAATCTACACTTCTTTTGGATTTATCAACACCTACTATTTTTGGAATAATCTCGCCCCCTTTTTCAACATAAACTGTGTCATTGTAGTGTAAATCCAATGCTTCGATAATATCTGCATTGTGTAGTGATGCTCTTTTAACTGTGGTTCCTGCCAATAATACAGGCTCTAAATTAGCTACTGGTGTAACAACACCTGTTCTTCCTACCTGAAAGTCAACAGACAATAGTTTTGTGGATATCGTTTCTGGCTTAAACTTATAGGCTATCGCCCAACGTGGGGATTTAGCTGTCATTCCAAGCTCAATTTGCTGTGCAAAATTGTCAACCTTAACCACAATACCATCGATATCATAAGGTAATGACACTCTTTCCTTATCCCACTTGCGAATAAACTCAATAGCCTTTTCAATTGAGTTAAACCTGTTTATAACCTTTGGGATCTTAAATCCCCATTCGCCTGCTTTTTGTACTGTTTCGAAGTGGGAATCGGAAATATTAAAATCAGACGTTATTGAATATAGGTAACAATCAAGGGGGCGTTGAGCTACTTCGCTTGAATTAATAAGTTTAAGGCTACCCGCTGTGGCATTTCGCGGATTGGCGAATGTTTTCTCTCCTTTGGCAGCTCTTTGTTCGTTCATTTTTAGAAACTTGTCACGTTCCATAAAAATTTCGCCACGCATTTCAAAAAATTCAGGATAATTAGCTTGTTGGAGTTTCAAAGGTATTGATTTTATGGTCCTAACGTTTTGAGTAACTATATCACCTTTATCGCCGTCTCCACGAGTAAGTGCTCGTTTCATAACGCCGTTTTCGTAGGTTATACTTATTGATACACCGTCATATTTAAGCTCGCAAACATAATCGACACGATTTCCCACAACCTGTTTTACACGTCTGTCAAAGTCAAATAACTCTTCTTCGGAATAGGCATTTGACAACGATAGCATTGGATATTTATGTTCAGCCTGTTCAAACTGTTGATTGATATCGTTGCCTACCCTTTGTGTAGGCGAGTTTATGTCAAAAAATTCTGGATTCTCTTTTTCTAATTGCTCTAACTCGCGCATTAACATATCAAACTGTAAATCACTTAGTTGAGGCTGATTCTGTACGTAGTATAAATGGTTATGATATTCTAACTCCTCACGCAGCTTGGCAATGCGCTCTTTTATTGTCTCTTTAAAATTGTCTGACATTTCTCTTTAATTATATGTTCCTTAGCTTAATGTTATGTAGAACTCAAAGTTGCGGAAATTTATTTTATTATCGACCAGTTTTTCTAAGAATTTAACAAAACAATCAATAATACTGTAGAGCCGTTGCAGGCATCGTATCTATTTATAAAAAGGGCCATCTTATAATAAAGACAGCCCCCACACTTAAATCTATTTTGTGTATTATTTTACAGCAACAAAACCACTAGCAGCCATTAAAGCTGTTTTTGGTGACATGCTTGAATGATCTACTTCAACAACATTGTTTTTTGAATAAATTTGAACAGTGTTATCGTTGATAGTCATAAGTTTTTCAACGTTGCCATCAATAACAGAATACCAAGTATTGTCATTATTGTCGAAACGTAGATCGTTGATCAACGTTCCGCTTTCATTATGGATCGTTATATGATCCTCTGCAACGTTAACAGTGTACATTTGTCCATTCATTTCCACTTGGTTAACACCTTCGTTAAGTGCCATTGGGTTACCACCAGTCCAGAACTCTACAAGGTTAAGAATTACTGCATCCAAGAAAATTGTAACTTCATAAACAGGAATAATGTGAAATCCCAGGAAAACAACTTCTTGTACAAATTTATTTCCAAGACCCTTGTTCCAGTCAAGAACTTTGTTAGTTAAAGCAAATGAGCCTATACAACCGCTCATTGTGAATCCCATTACTGCAATCATTGCTACTGCAACAAATTTTCTAATTTTTTTCATAAATAATCATTTTTAGGTTTAACATAAAATATTTAAATAAAAACTGTTTCAAATATCCAACATTTTTCCAAAATAATAAGTCAAACAATAATAATAAATTTATTACGACATCTGACGATATTTTTCAAAGGACAATAACAATAATCTTGCCACATAAAATAAAATTGATGTAAAGATATTTTATCAATTATTAGTAAACAAATAACCAATTAGTTACTCTTTAGTTCTCAATTATAATAATCATCAAAATTACGATTTATAGAACTACTAATTAAATAAAAAAAAACGATTAAAACAACTTTTTTTACATTTTAAAAATTTAATAGCAGTTTCTTTACTGCTTGCAACTTTTTCACAACATACACAAAGTAGCAGCATAATTAAAATGGCTTAATTATCTGAAAGTAATAAATATATAGCAAATAGAGTTTACACTCTTTTAGTAAAATTTCAAAAACAGAGACCAGCACAAAAGCGGTCTCTGTTTTTGTTTAAAAAAGTTGTAAATTTGCTTTGTAAAAATATGAACTAAGCTTATTGACTATGAGACAATTTATCACTTTGATTTTATTAATAGGACTGCAATTGAGCGTTTTTTCGCAAATTACTCCTTCAGTTTATACCGGAATTGGAATGGGAACTAACTTAGGTGGTGTTGTTGGTATTGGCACCGAAGTTAGATACAAATTTATTTCAGCTAACTGTGCAATTGGCAGTTGGATTAAGGAGCTTCCTCCTCATACCGGAGCTAAATCCCGATTTGACTACGATTTAGGATTAAAGTTATACTCAAAATATGGGTTATTATTAGGAGTTAACTATGGGCTTATCGACGAAGCTTTATATACCAAAGATGGACAAGATTTAATGCACTTTGAAAAAACGCGTGGATTTTCATTCACATTAGGGTATAGACGCAATATTTTTAATAATATTTTTGGAATGGCTTACATTGGATTAACATCTGATAAAAAGGCAAACACCTTTAGTCTATTTGATAATAAATCATTTTTTCCAAGGCTTGGGATAATTTTAGGGTATGACTTTAAGAAAAAGGAAAAGCCTGCCGATTAAATTAAAAAAATGAGCGTAAACTTAAAAATAGCCTTTTTTCTAGTTGTCTTTATCATAATTGGAAAAGTTACACTTGGACAAGAGAAAGAGAACTGGAGCCACAACATTGGAATCAACCTATTTCAAATACCTGCAACAACTATTGATTTGACTTATGAGTTTTCAAACAATCCGAGATATACTATGATTGTTAATCCTGGATATACCATAAACTATGCAAAATCTTTTGATTTTATCGGTTTCTTATTATCCCCACATTACGACTGTGGAAACTTTGGATATTCAATGAAAAAACAGTCAGGCGGATTTATAAAAATTGGAATGAGATACAATTTTAGAAATAGTGCTGATAAAAATAATTACTTTTATTTGGGAGCATTCTTAACAAACTCATTGGTTATAGAGAATGCCGAATACAAAAACTGGACAAATCCTGACAGTCAGATTGAATATTTAAACCACAAAATCTTTATTTTTGGACTAACAGGTGCTGTTGGTTATAATTTTAGAATTTCAAACAAACTAAGTTCTGATTTTGGTGTGCAAATATCTGTACCATCAAAGAACTACAACGATTTATACGGATACTGCAATTACATTCCCGGAATGGGATATATGGAGACTTGTGGAGATGAAAAGATTTTTCCATTAGTAGTTTTAAACTTAAAATATAGTCTAAAATAATAGCAACGCACCAATCGGTAGTAATTGTTCATTTTAAATTACAATTGGTATAACCTGATTAATCGACAATTTTTTCGTTGCGTATCAGTCAAGAAAACGTTTTTTAACGTGGGATGACGTTTTTTAATATTGGTCGTGTTTTAAAAGTAGAGACGGAGCATGCTCCGTCTCTACTTTCAACTTTTAACCCCATTACTTTCTGCGTTGTTGTGCTCTTTGGGCTTTAGCAGCCTCTTCCAAACGCTGTTGGAACTTAGACTTTTTTACCGGTTTTGCTTTGTTTGCCTGCATTTCGGCGCGTAGCTTATCGCTATCAACCATTCTATTGAAAACCATAGTTTGAATAATTGTAATCAACAGCGATAAGAAGTAATAATAGCTTAACCCTGATGCGTAGTCGTTGAATATAAATAACATCATTACAGGCATCATATACATCATTATTTTCATGCCAGGCATTGAGGCACTACTCATAGATGTTTGATCATTAAATTTAATGTAAATAACATTTGTAATTGCCATCAATAGACAGAACAAACTGACGTGGTCTCCATAAAATGGTATTGTAAAGGGTAGGTTAATAACAGCATCATACGAACTTAAGTCATCAACCCATAAAAAACCTTGTTGTCGTAGCTCAAATGCTGAAGGAAAAAACGAGAACATGGCTATCAAAATCGGCATTTGTAAAAGCATCGGCAAACAACCTCCCATAGGACTTACTCCAGCTTTTTTATACAATGCCATTGTGGCCTCTTGCTTTTTCATAGCATCTTCACGATTTGGATATTTTTTGTTAATTTCGTCAATATCAGGCTTTAACACTCTCATTTTGGCAGTCGATAAATAGGACTTGTATGTGAGTGGAAATATTATCAATTTAACCAATATAGTAATGATAAGAATTACTATACCGTAGTTAGATATAAAGCTACTTAAAAAGCCAAATACTGGTATAACAAAGTATCGATTTACCCACCTAAAAATACCCCAACCTAAAGGAATAAGTCTATCGAAACCTTGCTCATAAGAGGCTAACTGATAAAAGCTATTGGGTACAAAATAGAATGTAAAATCGTGAGTCTCCTCTTTAGCGGCTGAATATGGAATGAATGAGTTGATACTAAAGTCTTTAACATAACTATCATCTTGATGTGTCTTAGTTTTAAGCAATACATCGCCCAAGTTTTCTTTTGAGACCAAAATGGAGCTAAAAAAGTGTGTTTTTAAACCAATCCATTGAAGTTTTTCATTAATTTTTTTCTCGCTATCAGATCTTTCTGGCAGATAGTCAATCTCTCCTGCTGCATATTTGTAATAAATAGTACTTTTTTGACGCTCCCATTTTAACGACTTCTCTGTTCTGGGTACCAAATAGCTCCAGTCAAACGCTAAATAGTTGGTTTTAATTACATCAGCCATATTGACTATATTAACTGAAAAATCGACTACATAATCGTCATTTTTTAAATTATAGACGTATTCTATGTATTTATCTTCTTCTGCATTTAAACGTAGTTTCAATATTGTTGAACTGTCGGTTTTAATCTCTTCTGATTTTTCCCAAAACAGATTATTTGTTTTTATTGGCTGAGTTGCATTCTGAGCAATAAAAGTAAAACCAAATACAGTAGTGTCTCCATCAAACAGCTTAACAGGCAGAGAATCATAGGTTTGGTACTCTTTAAAGATAACTGAATAAATACGTCCTCCTCGTTTTGAAATTTTGATAAGCAATTTTTCGTTCTCAAGCTCATAAAATTCGTTATTGCCTTCTAATGCTTTATTAAAAGAAGCAAAAGGCAATTGAATACTTGAACTATCTACAGCTGTATCTGTCGCTTCACTTATCACGACTTGCGACTCTATCTCTTTTTCTTTTAATAGGTCTTCAGCTGCTTTTTGTTCGTTTGCATTTCTAATTGAATCGCGTACATATTTTGCTCTCTCAATCTGCTCTTCGCTTGGTCTTGTAAAATATCCCCAACCAAGTAGTACAATAGCACTTAAAACTAATGCTATTACTGTATTTCTGTCCATTTTATTCTATATCTGTTTATTTATTATTTCTTTTATCAAATTCACTTTTGAATTCTATAGCACTCTTTATAAATGCTATAAATAAAGGGTGCGGATTAACAACTGTACTTTTGTATTCTGGATGAAATTGAACACCCACAAACCACCTGTGATCTTTTAATTCTATTATTTCGACCAAATCAGTATCAATATTTGTACCTGAAAAAACCATTCCTGCAGAAGCTAGTTTATCCCGATAGTTATTGTTAAATTCATATCTATGTCTGTGGCGCTCATTTATCTCTTTGCATTTGTATGCTTCAAAAGCTTTTGTATTCTCCGATATTGTGCATGGATAACTTCCAAGTCGCATAGTTCCACCTAAATCCAAACTACCTTTTTGTTCTACCATTAAGTCTACTACTGGATTTTTTGTTTTACTGTCCATTTCCGTGCTATTCGCATCGGGGATCTTGAGAACATTTCTTGCAAATTCCACTACTGCGCACTGCATTCCTAAACATATACCCAAAAATGGAATATTATTCTCACGAGCATACTTCACAGCAACCAATTTGCCTTCAACTCCCCTTGCTCCAAATCCAGGAGCTACTAAGATACCACTACAATTTTCAAACTTTTTATTTACATTTTGTTCATCAAGATGTTCACTATGAATCCAATTGACACGAACCTTACAATCATGTACAGAACCTGCATGTATAAAAGCTTCTGTTATTGATTTATACGCATCTTGAAGCTCAACATATTTCCCAACAATAGCTACGTCAATAACTGTTTTGGGATTGCTTATTTTACTCAAAAAATTTCTCCAGTTTGTCAATTCAGGCTCATTTCCAACAGGCAAACCAAGTTTCTTAAGTGCAATAGCATCTAGTTTTTCCTCAAGCATCCTTATCGGAACTTCGTATATTGTCTTTAAGTCAATTGATTCAATAACAGATGTTGGCTCTACGTTACAAAAAAGAGCAACTTTTTTTCTAATATCAGCATTTAATTTTTTTTCCGTTCTCAGAACAAGAATATCGGGCTGAACTCCTGCTTCTAAAAGAGTTTTTACTGAGTGCTGTGTAGGTTTTGTTTTTAACTCACCTGTTGCTGCAATAAATGGTACATGAGTCAGATGTATTGAAAGGCAGTTTTCCCCATGTTCCCAACGCATTTGTCGAACTGCCTCTATATATGGAAGAGATTCAATATCGCCAACTGTACCGCCTATTTCGGTAATTACAATATCGTACTTATCTTTTGTTCCAAGTAGTTTTATGCGTCTTTTTATCTCATCAGTAATATGCGGAATAACCTGAACTGTCTTTCCAAGAAAATCGCCGCGTCTCTCTCTCTCAATTATTGTTTGATAGATTCTACCCGTTGTAACATTGTTTGCCTGAGATGTTGGTGTGTTCAGAAACCGCTCGTAATGTCCTAAGTCTAAGTCGGTTTCGGCACCATCGTCTGTAACATAACACTCTCCGTGTTCGTATGGATTTAACGTACCCGGATCGACATTTAAATATGGGTCAAGTTTCTGTATTGTTGTAGAGTAGCCTCTTGCCTGCAACAATTTTGCTAAAGATGCTGAAATAATACCTTTACCTAATGAGCTTATAACTCCTCCTGTAACAAATACATACTTGGTTTGCATAACTTTATATTTTATGTTAGAATATTAATGAAATACCTACACTTGGCATAATCGGCAATTGGTGTACTGGTTTATTTTGAATTCTATGAAAGAAAAACAGATTTTTTCGATTATAAATGTTTGTTGCACCTACGTCAACAACAAGTTCGGCATCACCTTTTAGAGCAAATGTCCTTTTAAGATTAATATCAAGTCGGTGATATGTTGTTAATCTTTTTGAGTTAATCTGACCATATATTAGCTGTATATCTCCGTGAGCGGTTTCAAAATCGAAATCAATGTCAGGGAAATCTATCTGTTCATAAAAGCCTGCATTAGGCGTAAAAGGGAAGCCTGAACCAAAATTCCATCTACCCGAAATTTCCCAGAGCAATCCCTTGCCAAATGTGTAAGAGCCTGTAAGATTCAGATTATGTCTTCTGTCAAAGTGAGTGGGATATGTAAGTTGAAATGTATTATTCTCCAAATCCATAAATTCGCCTGTTCTTTGAACAAAACCCAATGAGTAAACCGCCCATATATATATTTGGTTATGGTTGTACTTAAACAGAAAATCAAGCCCGTATGCGTCGCCTTTTTCAACAATAAGCTCTTTTTTCAATAGTGGAGGTTTTTCGACATGTTGCTGATCATCAGGATATCGTGCATTTCTATTTATATTAATTAACTGATCGAATTTTTTATAATATGTTTCGACATTTGCAGTAAAGAAATTTGTAAAATCGTATTCAAATCCTAATACGACGTGCTTAGCCTTTTGAAGATTTGATTTTACAGCTTTATCAAAATATGTCAGCTCGCTTTCGGGTGCTGATAAAAAGCCGTAAAACAGATTGACAACATCTCTGTCACTATTTGTCGCAATTAAATTCTGTGAATAAAATCCTCCCGATCCCTTAATACGAAAATTATTTACTAAATTCCACTTTAGACCTACGCGTGGTTCTAAAACAGTTTCCGATAACGATGAATAGTTAATAAATCGCAACCCAGGATCGATAATAAGGTTACCTAAATTGAATTTGTATTTCACAAATGCTGCAATCTCCGATGTGCTTTGGTTAAAGTCCAATGTATAGTTATAACTGTTTGTATATGCGTATTTTGTACGCATATTTAAAAGATCTAGACCATATTTAAGCTCACTATCTCCGATAAAATAGGTAAAAGACATATTAAAACCAAAGTTGCCTATTGAACTACTACTTGGAATACCATCTCTTGTATTCATTCCTACAGTATATCCCGAATAGTTGAAACCCATATTTATCATTGTGGAAGAGCCTGATGGAACTAAAATCAAGGATGCCCCCAATCCATAAGTATTCCAGTTATAGTCTGCTAAACCCTGATAGTTTGTTACATTGTCATTAAATGAAAAACCAAAAAAATTCAACTTATTACCCGTTTTTCCATTAATTGACACTTTTCCAAAAATATCGGCAAAACCAAATGGAAGCCTTAATGTATCTAAATGAGGATATAAATTTTGGCTTGCCCAATCAATGTATGATTTTTTTGCAGATAAAATATAAGATATTGAGTTATAACTATCTTCTGTCATTTTCTTTATCGGACCTTCTATCATGAGCTTTGTCGCAAAAGTGTTTACATTAAGCTTACCTCCAAACTCTTTTCTATTTCCGTCACGCGTTGTAAAATCCATGATTGAAGAGGTTCGTCCCCCGTATTCAGCATTAAATCCACCGGTAAAAACATCGGTGTTTCTGATAATATCATTATCAAAAACAGAAAATAGTCCAATGCTATGGAACGGATTAAAAATAACCATTCCATCGAGCAATACTTTATTTTGAATTGGAGCGCCTCCACGTATATATAATTGACCTCCTTGGTCACCAGTAAACACAACTCCCGGAACTATTTGCAAAAACTGAGCTATATCGCGCTCCCCTCCTACACTTGGCAACATATTAACCTGTTTGGGAGTAATTTTTACCAACGAAGTAAATATTTGTGTTTGCATCTCTTGTTTTTCAGCAGAAACAATAAACTCATCAAGACTAATGCTTGACTCATTTAATGTAAGGTTTTGCTCTAATGTTCTGTTGTTCTCTATACGAATTTCAACTTTAGTTGTATCGTAACCAATTGAAGTAACCACCAAGGTATATTTACCCGGCGGAATACGAGTAATAGAATAGTAACCATTAATATCGGTAAAATTACCTAATGTTGTTCCATTCAAATATACACTGGCAAACATTACCGGTTCTCCATTCTTTTTTTCATAAATAAAGCCGCGAACGCTACCTGTTTGAGCTGAAACAACAAGACTAATTGTTAGTGATAGTGTTAGAATTATAAGTCTTTTCATTTTTTTACCAGAATTTTGAGGCACAATAATGTTTTCCTTCCCCAAAAGCATTAAAGAATAGTTCCCCCGTAATAATATTGGATTATTGTCAGTTACAAATAAAACCGAGGGACACCTGTTTTTTTAAATTAATCTTCATTGTCGGAACTATCAATTTCCTCGAGTTTACCTTTAAGTTCGACTATTGTTTGTTTAGCTTTTTCTATTTTCTTTTCGATATCTCGAATCATAGCATCTGCATTTGCCGATTTACTGAAAAACCCGATATTATTTTCATACAAGGAAATTTCATTTTCTAAATCGCGTATTTTTGTGGCCAACCTATTCCTTTCTTGATGTACCCTTGCTTTTGACTTGGGAGAGTCTCCCCAACTTTTAGATTTACTTTTGAAACTTTCAATAGGTTTTGGACTTACATTTAACTTGTCGTAATGTACATTCAGGGCAGTCCTGAAATCTTTCTGTATTTTATTCTTTTTGTCAAAAGGAACAAATCCTATTTCAGTCCACGATGTTTGATAATCGCTAAGTGTTTGTATATCGGCTTCGTCATTACCGGTCAATTCGAAGGCTTTGACTTTTTCAATCAGTTCAAGTTTTTTCGCTAAGTTATCGGCTTGCTCTTTATCTACATTTCCAAAATGCTCTGATTTTGAGTTGAAAAAAGCATCACAGGCTGTGCGGAATCTCTGCCAAACTGACTCAGAATGTTTACGAGGAACCGGACCAATATCTTTCCAAGCTTTTTGAAGTTTAATATACTCTTCGGTTGTTTGTTTCCATTCAGTGCTTTCTTTCAAAGATTCAGCCTGTACACACAAATCAATCTTTAATTGAAGATTATTTTGTTCTTCTTTTCTTCTCTCTTCAAAAAATGCTCTTTTAGCATTGAAGAATGTGTCGCATTCAGCTTTAAATTGTTCAAAAAGTTCGTTGTTCTCTTTTTTGGGAGCAAAACCAATTAATCTCCAATTATTTTGTATTTCTATAATTTCTTTCGCCTTTTCTTCCCATTTTTTAGGTTTAACCAAAGTAAGTTTATTTATCTCTTGAACTTTAACAATCAAGGCACGTTTCAATTTTAGATTGTTTTCCTGTTCTTCTTTAAGATTTACGAAATGTTCACGATGCCGTTGATTAACTTTAGCTGTGGCTACTCTAAATCTATCCCAAAGCTCCTCTTTTTTATCACGCGACACAGGACCTATTTCACGCCACTGCTTATGATACTCCTGAAGCTGTTTGAAAGCCTTAACTATAGATGGTTCAACTATAAGTAGTTCAGCTTTTTCGCATAATTCTAATTTCTGTTCAAGATTTTTCTTAAAATCAAGATCACGTAGTTCTTTGTTTATTTTAATATAATCATAAAATCTCTCCACGTGATGGTTATATGTTTCATATAGGTGTTTTGTTGCACCCTGCGGAACCAATCCTATACTACGCCACTCTTCCTGTAGTTTGTGAAAATCGTTGAATGTTTTATTTAGTGATTCCTCGGAATTTACAAGATTCTCTATTGCTTTTATTATCTCTTGTTTTTTAATAAGATTTTCGTCTCTCTCCTTCTCTACCTGTTCTCTGTGATCTTTTAGCTTGAGTTTATAATTTTCTACAAGGTTGTAAAATTGCTCTTTCAAACTATCTTCTGAAGGGATAAAATCAACTTCATCGTTCCCTTTTGAAATAAACTCCTTTTTCTCCTTTTCACACTCTTCTTCAACTATTTCGTTGTATCGGGCACGAATATCTTCAACAATTTGATATACTTTATTAACAGGCTTGTTTTCAACAATATAAGTTAATTTATCAAACAACTCTGTTTTTGAAAGTGAACTAATATCTTCTGTCTCCTGCTCTTCTTCGTCATCTTCATCTAATTCAACATCGTCTGATTCTGAAGTATCATCGACAGAAGCAGAATCAGTACTACTGGTAGTTACTTGACTTACTTCCGATTTTGAAGTAATTGATTCAACTTTATCTACGTCAGATTCAGAAACAACTGGTTCAGTATTCTCTGTGTCAGACTCTGAGACTTCATTTTTTAATTTAGAGGTTTGTGATTGATTTGCGGCATCATCGACCGGGGTGTTGGTTGTAGTATCCTCACTAACAAAATTCTGCTCAAGATTTGTATTCTCTTGCATAGGTTTGTCAGTAGCGTGCGAAGTATCTTCGCCTTGCACTTGATTTGGGTTCTCGTTCATAATATATTTTGCAATTTAGATAATTCTAAAAATCAAGCCACGAAAATAGGACTTTCAGAGCTATTGTCAAAGAAATATCAGATATATTTCTAATTTTTTACGTATAAATTAACTATTGTTTGACTAAAATTATAGATAATTTATCTTCTTTTTGGTATATTATTTTTTTGATAGCGTTGTTTAAAAACGGTCTTTTATCAAATTACAATTAGTATAACAATAGTTAAAAACATTATATTTGCCGAATACTGTTCCTAAAAATGTCATTTCTTAGATTTATCTCAAAATCAATAGGTTGGTTACTAATTTTACCTATCCAACTTTACAGATATTTATTTTCCCCATGGCTTCCAAATAGCTGCAGACATACACCAACATGTAGTTCCTATGCTATTGAAGCTATTAAAACACACGGTCCTTTTAAAGGATTTTGGCTAGGATTTAAACGAATTTTAAGGTGTAACCCATGGGGCACACACGGTTACGATCCTGTCCCTCCTAAGAAAGGTAAGAGCGATTAACAATTGAAGGATTCATACACCAAAATCGACAATATTTATATATTTTCGCACTCACAAAGAGAATATAACCGTAACAATAAAACATCAATTTTATGAACTTTAGCATTGTAGAAATTTTGTCATCTTTTATGGTATTATTTGCAGTAATTGACATAACCGGCTCAATACCAATAATTTTAGATTTAAAAGCAAGAGGTAATGTTATTGAGGCTGAGAAGGTGTCTATTGTTTCACTTATAATTTTAGCAGCCTTCTTATTTCTTGGCGAACCTCTATTGGGCGTTTTTGGAGTTGATATCGCATCTTTTGCAATTGCTGGTAGTTTTGTTCTATTTATCTTAGCAATGGAGATGATTTTGGGTGTTGAAATATTTAAACACCAAAGTCTTACAGGAGCATCTATTGTCCCCATAGCATTTCCACTAGTGGCTGGTGCTGGTACAATAACCACCTTACTATCGCTCAAAGCAGAATACTCTACATTAAACTTATCTATAGCAGTGGTATTAAACATGGTGTGTGTGTACATTGTTCTTAAACTTACCAAAAAAATCGAAAAGCTTTTAGGACCAACGGGCGTAATGATTTTACGTAAAATATTTGGTGTTATCTTGTTAGCTATTGCAGTACGTCTATTTATGTCTAACTTGGCAATAGCTTTAGAAAAACTATTCCCCGGAATATTTTATATGTAGAGGTTGTATAGTCCCGATACTACTTAAAAAAATTGCAATGCGATACAAAATAACTAACTTTGGGTAAATTTTAAATTTATATAATTATGACACAAAATAAAATAGCTCTAGTAACAGGTGCTACAGCAGGTATTGGAGAAGCAACCGCACAAATATTGGCAGAGCAAGGAATAAACCTTATAATTACAGGTCGCAGAGACGAAAAACTTCAAAAACTAAAAAGCTCTCTTGAGAAAAATCATAAGATTGTTGTAAAGACTCTTTCATTCGATATTCGAAGCTACGAAGAGACTGAAAAAGCGTGGAACAGCCTCGATAAAAAATGGCAGACAATTGATTATTTGATAAATAACGCAGGTCTTGCAGCTGGCTTGGATTACATCCATGAGGGTAGTCTTGAAGACTGGAACCAAATGATTGATACCAACATTAAAGGTCTTTTAAATATCAGCCGCTTAGTGCTTCCAGTAATGGCTGAGCGTAAAACCGGACACGTAATAAATATTGGCTCTATCGCTGGCAAAGAGACCTACGAAAAGGGTGGCGTTTATTGCGCAACAAAACATGCTGTTGAAGCTATTACCAAAGGAATGCGCATTGATATGCTACAACATGGGGTAAAAGTTACAAGCGTTTGTCCTGGCATGGTTGAGACCGAATTCTCACTAGTAAGGTATAAGGGAGATGAGGAACGTGCTAAAAATGTTTATAAAGGGCTAACTCCCCTGACAGCCGAGGATATCGCTGATACAATATGGTTCGTCCTTTCACGTCCGGCACATGTATGTATAAATGATATTTTAATAATGCCCACAGCGCAAGCAAGTTCGGGTTATGTTGTTAGAAAATAGAAAAAATAAAACAGTGAGCCTTAAATCGCAAACAATAATCGCGTTGTTTGCGATTTTTCTGTTGGCGTACTCGTGCAAAAACAGTAGTACAAGCGACTATAAGATATTCAGATACAACGAATCGAAAGGGATACCGACTTTAGACCCTGCATTTGCCAGAAACCAGACTATAATTTGGCCCACATCGAATATTTTTAACGGACTTGTACAATTGGATAACCAATTGCATGTGCAGCCAGATATAGCAACACATTGGAAATCAAGTGACGATAAACTGATACATACGTTCTATTTGCGTACCGATGTCTATTTCCACGAACACGAACTATTTGGGGAAAAGAAAACAAGAAAGGTAACTGCACAAGATTTCGTTTATAGTTTTAACCGAATTATCGACCCCGCAACAAGTAGCCCGGGAGCATGGATTTTTGCAAACACCGACAAGAATTTCGGATTTAACGGCTTCTATGCACTAAACGACAGTGTATTGCAAATTAAACTAACAAAGCCATTCGTTCCGTTTGTTGCAATGTTGGCAATGCCTTACTGTATGGTTGTTCCAAAGGAAGCCATTGACTTTCTGGGAGATAAATTTGGTCAAAACCCTATTGGTACAGGTCCTTTCTCTTTTGCACTATGGGATTTAAACAACAAGCTAATTTTAAAACGCAACCCAATATATTTTGAATGCGACTCTTTAGGCAATCAACTGCCATACTTAGATGCAATACATATTTCGTTTATTGCCGACAAACAGTCTGAGTTTATGGAGTTTCTGCTCGGAAAAATTGACTTTATAAGTGGCATTAACGCAACCAACAAAGACGAGCTTTTAACACGCGATGGACAACTGCGCCAAAAGCACCACGATAAATTTTACCTGCAAACATACCCTTATCTAAACACTGAATATCTTGGGTTTAATTTAGATTCCACAAAACCGGGCTACGTGGAAAAGGAAGTAAGAGAGGCACTTAACTACGCTTTCGACCGAGAGCGAATGGTTGTGTTTTTAAGAAATAACCTTGCAATACCTGCCAACGTTTCATTAACTCCTCCAATACTGTATCCCGATGGAAGCAAGCAGCCAAAAGGATATGAGTTTAATCAAGAAAAAGCAATAAATATTTTAAAAAACGCAGGTTATGGCACAAGCAAGGAGCTGAAACCCATAACATTAACCACCACACCCGATTATTTGGATATTGCAGAGTTTTTCCAACATCAAGCAAAACAGATAGGAGTTAAAATAGTAATTGAAACCGCAACCGGAGCTGCATTCAGACAAAAAGTTGCTAACGGGGATTTACCGTTTTTCAGAGCCTCGTGGATTGCAGACTACCCCCACGCCGAAAACTACCTGTCGCTCTTTTACTCAAAAAACTTAACACCGGCAGGTCCTAACTATACAAAATTTATCTCTCCGCTGTATGACTCACTATATCTGCAAATATCTACAAACGAACAGTTTGAACACCTGATTCCAAAAGCCGACAGTATTGTAATGAGCGAAGCCGCTGTAGTACCGCTATTTTACGATGTTGTGGTAAGAGTTGTAAATAAAAGGGTTACAAATTTGCCGATAAATTCGCTTAATGCGATATCATTAAAACGTACGAGGGTTAGTGATGAATGAGAGGGCTAAAGCATATACATCATGAAATATGTGAAACACAACAACTTGCACTACAACAAGTGTGTAAATAAATTGTTGCTCAACTGTTTGCTAACACAAATGTGTATAAAGACTTCAAATGTTTCAACTTTCACGCAAACCCGCATTTGCTATTGCGTTTGTTAGTGCCTGGCTTTCATTCTTCTGCCATATTAAATAGATTCAAAAATGTTCAACGACCATCATTTAAGGAACTTATTTTGCCTTAGTTTTACTTTTTAAGTTTTCCAAAATACCGCCTATTCTTTCCATTAAATAGTCATTCCAATCATCCTTTTTGAAAAACTTACTTGGATGTTTGATAAAAGTTATATCTGTATTGACTTCTTCATATTCAAGGTGTGCGATTTTACCCCAATATATTCCTATCTGTTTATGCCACTGTTCTATAGTACATTTTGTATCAGCAAATATTATATCCTTTTTCTCTTTCATTACTGGATATAGATATTGGGCACTTCCTGACCCTAGAAAAATACAATGAGAAGGCTTTATAACTTTCGACACTTCATAAAAAACATCCCAACCACGAGAATAATCAGCTTTCAATGGTCTATCCTTTGTAGTTTTCATTGGTCGTTGAATAAAATTATAAAAAGCAACATTAGACCAAAAGGCTTCTCTGTTTATATTTTCAGTTCTAAGGAGAGCATGGTATGTGTTTTGAAAAAATTTCCAACTTGAGCCTTTCATAAGTAGTTCCACAATACCTATTGTCAAGTTTTTATCTTTTAGGAAAGCATTATAACACTCTAAATCAATATTTCCATCTTCATCCTGAGCATAATGGCTTTCACCGACAATCAGAAGTCTGTTTTCATTATAATTGGAACCTATCCAAGGATACCATGTCAATTCATTTATTTGATCAAATAACTCATTATAAGCATTGGTTTTCAAATTCATAGTCTTTTTGTTTTTAATTATTAATTTAGGATTTTGTCTTAAACTTGGCACTAACGTATGATATACGAAATTAATACTATAACGCTCACAAATATAAAACTCAATACAGCTAATGCATTATCTAAAAACATTAATAGCAATATGAGCACAAGCCTCGGCATCAGCCAAAGCATTGTGATGATCGTCAAGATGGAAACCCAAAAACTCTGAAACCGTATGCAATTGATGATTGGGCAAATCTGGAAATAATCTTCTCGATTCTCGACAAGTGCAATAAAATGTATTGTGATGATGTTCAATTCCATAACTATCCAAAACAGCTTTTAAACAACTCTCATCAAAAGCACTATTATGAGCAACAAGCGGAAAATCTTTAATCATTTCACGAATCTTTGCCCAAACATCAGGAAACTCTAATGAGTTTATTGTGTCATAGTAAGTTATACCATGAATTTTTGTTGCCCAACTGCAATAGAAGTTTGGTGTAGGGCGGATAAGTTCGTAAAAAGTGTCAACAATTTTTAAATTCTCGACAAATACCAACCCAACACTGCAAACGCTACTGCGATATTGATTTGCTGTTTCAAAATCTATGGCGACAAAAGATTTCATTATAAGTTTTTTTCTTTTGCGATAGCTACAAACTTCTTAATATAAATCTCCATCTCATTTACCAGTCCTTCAATAAAGGCATCTCGTTTCCTCGGATTTTTTATCTCTTCAAACCCTTTTGATTTCAAATTCCAAAAATCCAAATCATATTTTTCACTTGGATGTCGATACCCGTACCACCAATCGTTACTGGTAAATGCCTTGGTTGCATCAACACATTCTTTTATTAACTCATCATTTTTTTTGTATTCTCCTCTGTGAAAACCAAAATAGAAACGATTATCAATTTCAACCGTGAAATTAATACTTCTGGTTTCTGAACTATAAATATTAAAGTTCAACTTATAGTATCTATGACGATTTCTAGCTCTGGCGTAATACTCATTTATGTCATGAGTAAAGTCTTTATATTTTATTTGATAACCTCTCTCTTGTAGTTGATTTTGCAGAGCATCCCAAAAAAACTTTTGAGTTTCGTACTTATTAAAACCCTTTGTTTCGACAAACAAATCACACTCTTTTAGAATTGCATTCATTTGGTCTTTGTTTATTGGTTGGCATTTTTCTTTATAAAGGTCAGCCTTCAGAGTGGCAACAATATTAAACAATTCTTCTGATAGAGAGGAGTAATAGTTTGGCAACGCTTTTTGTTTATCAGCTTCTTGTGTTGAGTCGAAATCATTCATCAATTGAATAATCTTTGCTACACCTTCTAAAACAGCAGTTATTGTTTTTTCAGAAGTGTGCATTTGCAAATAGCCTAATTGAAAAATCAGGTCTTTTAGCTCGTCAACAGATTTGTCAAGTTTCGAATCTTTCCCTTTGCTAACAATTGTAATCTCACCATCTTGAATTATCTTTTTTAATTCCTCAAGAAATGTGTGGTAAACTTCTTGTTTTTTCTCAAAAACCTTGACACTTTTATCTCTTTCTTCTTCATTAGCTGTTTGTCCTTGTAAAAGAAATACCGTTATTATTGCGGTTATTACAACTCCTATCAACGCACCAAAGAATTGCGATGGTAAACCCTCAAAATCAAAGATTTTAAATATAACCGACGATGCTATAAATACCAGCGTAAACGCAATTACGCCAAACATCCAAATTTTTTGTTTCTGCTTCATTGTTTATATATTTTAAAAGTTTAATCTTTAAATCTTTCACTAATTCTTTTAAAAAAACTAATATCAAGTGTCGGAATACTTATTGTTCTAAAATGTTACTGTGAGCAAAAAGTAAGTCCAATATGCCCATATCACAATATCAATGGCAAATAATTCTTGGGTGCAAAAAGAATAATTCTTGTTTTAAACCCATCTTTTTCTTTCAAGTTATAAATATAGCCTCTTTTTCGTTTATTTTGGTCACTTGCTGTGTAAAATGGAAAAATATCCTCAATATTATCTTCAAAATCAGAACTTTCAGGCAAATTTAAAAGTTCTTGAAACCCATAATACAAAAAGCTGAAAGCATTAAAATATTCATTTGTTGCCCGAGCCTCTTCACTCTCTAAGGGAGATATATCCATATCGATATCTTCCCATTCCACATCAGTTATGACATAATCTTTAATAGTAATTTCGTTCGTCAAAGTACTTGTGTTTAAGACTGTTATTTTTATTTCCATGTCAGAAAGTAATTTTAGTTTTGCCTACTCTTTTCGGGTTTCGGCTATCCCGTTTTAAAATTCAAAATTACATCTGACATATGCCATAACGCATCACATGTTAGAAAAATGTCTCCTTTTTTATTATTTCTTATTAAATATGATTTGACCAATTAATTAAAATAATTAGGGGCAACACTTATGGTCGCCCCTATAAAACAATTGCTTTTACCTTGTATATCAATCCTTCACACATCGGACAGAAAAACCATCCTCCTTGGTGTAGTAATTACTGTAAATTTTCCCATAATCGTAAAGCAAACTAAAAGTCCATGCATTTGTAGAGCTCTGAGCCGTAGCACTCCACCAGAAACCCATATTGTGAATACCTTTAAACATCCCGCAATATCCGCAATAGCCACCAGGGAGAGCAGTAAACCCTGTTTCGTTGGTTGCCCCCTCGTTTGGACTTATCCAGTGGGTTGTATCTGCCTCTTTAAGTTTACCTCCGGCTATTTCCTCTCCGCCTAAAAAGTCAATTAGTTGCTCCCACTCTGCATTACTTGGTAAATGCCAACCCTCGGGACACACTCCTTGTACTCCGCTGGGATTAGTTTCACTACTTGTTTCTTTGTTCATAGCAGCTAGCCAGTTATACAAAACACCGTAGGTTTGGTAATTTGCTGTCGCTTTGGCTTCTTCAACACTATTTCCATTATATCCATAAACATAAATATACGGTGTTGTTTCCAAACCCATACCAGAACCAGCCACTCTTGGCAAGTAACGCAGGTTTTCTGCCATCCAAACTTGCTCGCCAATATTTACGTATTTATAAATATTACTATCGCGGGTATCAACAAAGCTACCCTCTGGCAGAAATGTACCGTTATCGTTTACATCATCGTCTACACTACCTTTCTTGCAACTGATTGTTATAAGTAGAAAAGCACCCACAATTAATAAGGGGAAAATAAGTTTTTTGATCGTTTTCATAGTTAGTTCAGTTAAAAGTTTGCCTAGTATGTAAAGTTAAAAAAAATATCGATTATTAAGTTCAAAATTGAATCTACTTTCTCTCTGCAGAAATATTCGTATATTTTTAACATCTTTGCATAACTTTTTAATAAACTTATAAACATGATTCAACGTATTCAAACACTATTTCTATTAGCTGCAGTAATTTGCGGTGTAATATTATTTTTTATTCCGGTAGCGTCGGCTATTAATGCAAGTGGTTTAGACCTATTTGTTACAGGTATAAAAGGCTCAGCAAAATGGTATCTGCATCTGATTTTTTATCCATGCCTTATCTTACCATTTGTACAAATTTTTATGTTCAAAAATAGAGTTAAGCAGATTAAAATAGGAAAGTTAGCCATTGCGTACTGGGTGATTTGGGCAGTGATTTTTGTAATACTAAGTCTATCAATCGATAATTTAAAACCATCATTTGGAGCAATAATTCCGTTGCTGTCAATACTATTTATCTATCTAGCAAACAAAGCTATCAGAAAAGATGAAGATTTGGTACGTTCAATTGACAGAATACGCTAAAAGTTAATTATATCATTTTCAGAACTATGAAACAATTTACATATATAACAATCATCTGTTTGTTATCACTAACAAGTTGCAAATCAAAGCAAGAGAAAGAGGCAATTGTGTTGATTGACAAGCAAATATCTTATATCGACAGCGTTATAGAAGAGTATAGAATTTTGCCAATTGATAGTTTAAACTATGCATATATGAACAAATTAAACAATCAAGCCAAACAAATACAGGTTGAATTTGGAAATAACGAAGCTCTTTCAGAAGATGACAAAAGTGTTCTGTCCAGTTATGCCGATTATGTACATGGTCTTGTTGATTTAGTTCATCTGGCTGAGAAAACAGCACCTGCACTATTCTTTTGCAAAAAACAGATGGAGAAGTTACGCTCAGATATCGAACACGGTGTAATACCAAATGACAGTATCAATTTTTACATTGACCACGAGCTAGAAAGCTTTAACTTAATGCAATCAGATATTGATAAAGTGCTTGGAATAAAGAACATAGGAAACTATTATCGAAGTATTGAAACAAAGGCTGATTCAATTATTGAGGCATCTTTTCCGAAATAATCAAACAATAAAATGTGTCTTTTAAAGAAAATAGTTCGTTTTTCGCTATTAACGATAATTCTGTTGTCATTTAACAAAGTTTACGGACAGCAGGAGTTTCGTCTGGCTCTTGAATACTACAATAACAGAGAGTTTGACAAAGCTGAATCGGTTTTGGAAACTTTATTGGAAAAAAATACCAACAGTACATATTTGCGGTATTACCTAAATTCCCTTGTAGAACAAAAGAAATTTGACGAAACCGAAAAAGCTATAAAGTATTATTCGCGAAAAGTGGGCAATAATCCATCGATAAAAGTTGATATTGGACAGATATACAAGCTAATGGGCAAAGCAAAAGAGTCTGAAAAATATTATCGCGAGGCTATTTCAAGCTCACTGAATAATAGAAACAGCGTTGTATCAGTCGCAAGCAGTTTTATTAACAACAGAGAATTTGAATGGGCAGAAAGAACTTATTTTGAAGCATCTAAAAAACTCAAAAACGAAACGTTTGAGCAAGAACTGGCTATGCTTTACTACTATATGCGCAGATATGGTGAAATGGTAGATATTTATTTAGAGCTTTTGGCAAGAAGTGACGGATTTCTGCAAATGGTGCAAAATCGTTTAAATTCAGCTATTTATACCGATACAGATAAATCTCTTACCGATATAGTAGAACAAAAACTACTATTAAAAATTCAGCAGTATCCCAATCATGACGTTTTTAATGAGATGTTGATTTGGATATATATTCAGCAAAATAATTATTCCGGAGCATATATTCAGGCACGTGCGCTCGATTTGCGTAATCGGGAAAATGGAAGCAGATTAATAACATTAGCGAAACAAGCTACAGAGGCAAAAGATTATGAAACAGCCGTAAAAGCCTATAATGATGTTTTGGCGTATGGCGAATTTTCACCATTTTATGAAGATGCATACAGAGAGAAGTTGTATGTTTTATATGCAAGAATAAAAACAGGATTAGATACTGATATAGAAACCATTAACAACACAATAGAACTTTACAGAAATGCTATAGCTAAATTTGGTTATCAACGCGATTTTTTACCTACGATTTTGAACTTTATCGAGTTGTCGAGCTTATATTCAGACACCTATACAGAAGCACTACAAACGATTGAAAAGGCAGAAAACATCAGAGGTTTAACAAATATCGATATTGCAAATATCGAAATTCTTAAAGCCGATATAATGCTTTATCAGAACAAGATATGGGACGCTACTCTTATCTATGCCAAGATAGAGCGGGATAACAAAGATAACCCAATTGGCTACGAGGCTAAATTCAGAAAAGTTAAAATGGCATTCTATCTACACGATTTCGAGTGGGCAAAATC
>JGI24710J26742_10000634_pt1 | contig 32661 bp, 23 predicted proteins | sample BioPla2DNA2_FD_26742 | JGI IMG/M metagenome (IMG submission 26742)
AGAGAGGCTGTCCGATAAAGGGCAGCCTCTTATTTTTTTACAAAAGCCGGTTCAGAGCAATCTGGACCGGCTTTCGTGTTGTATATCCCACTATGTGTTGGTAGGGAATAATATTTATTAGGGGAACATTTCAGGGTTTACTTACTAGATACTTTCAAAGATTTCTTTTCCGAATTCCAGGCAGTCCTGTCTTTTAAGATTGTCATACTCTACCATGCCCGGGAATGACTGCATTTGTTCCCTAACTTCAGGTTCCATTAATCCCCAGGTGATCCTGCCAAGGAATACTTTTTGAGGCACATCAACTACTCCGGTTATTTTGCACAAATGATCAGTAAAAAACTGGGTATAGAGCTGATCTGTCACCGGGCGCATCATATTACCACATACTGCAAAGTAAGCCTTGATTTTTGGGGCTAGTTGTTTACGATGTTTCTTAAGATATTCCTGCAGTTNTGGACTTGTCGCAGCACTTCTGATAGAGCCGCCAACAACAATATGGCTGTAGCCAGAAAGGTCGGGATTCTCCTTTACGTCGAAGACCTCAGCTATTCCGTTCATACCTTCCGAGATCCAGACTGCTGCGTCGCGTGATGAACCGCACCATGTGCTGTAAAGGATGGCCCAGTCAGTATCCTTTTTTGTTGGGTAGAACTTCAGTGCGGAAGCTTTTCTGGGTATCATCATGGCCCCGGCTGCAAGGAGCGAAACTTTAAGGAAATCTCTTTTTTTCATGTGTGTACCTGTTAATTTTTGGATTTGGTTTTTATTAGTATGCCTAGTTTGATAGCCAGATTATCTATAGTACGCTGCATTGCATATGGTCCATAGCGATAGTGAAGGGACAGTCCGCAACTAACAAATTCATGTCTTAGCAATTCAGCAAAATAAATACCAGATTCAAAATAACCTTTTTCGAACGTTTTTGCAATTTCATCAAATGCTGGAGATAAGTTACCTACGCCACCTGATGATGAAAAGATTATCAGGGGTCTGAAACCATAAGGCTTATCCTTTCCTGTTTGAAGTGAGGCCCTGAGATAAAGAATTGCAAACTTGATGCGGCAAATTCGGATGGACTCATAGTGGCAAAGGAATAGCGTGACTCTATACCAATGAGCCTACTCCTTGTACCGAAGGCACTATATAAGTGAGATGCCTGTAAGTCTCCTCTTATATTTGCAGCAGTCATTCTTACATCTGTAGTCCATACAGCTGACAGAGGTACAGATATTTCAGCCTGGGTTTCCAACCTGATATATTCGTAAGGCACTGTCTTATTGCCCTGTCCAAAAAAGACATTGGTCCAGATGGTTGTAGCAGTTTCCTTTTTTGTATGCCATTTGAGGCGAAGTCCGGCTTCATTGCCTTGGAGATCACCGAGATTAGTAGAGTCGGTAAGGAAGGGGTAGAGTTTCCTGGGCGACAGAATGGCGTGGTTCCAACTCAGTTCGCCTTTGAGTGAGGCACTTAGTTGTTGGGTAACAGCAATTGAGTACTTGCGTGTGAGATCAACGCTTTCTGTTGCAAACATCTTAAATNNTTCATCTGAGAAGGGCTCCACTCCTTCAAGGAAGTAAAAAGTCCCTGTTGCATTCAGGTCTTTTTGAAAAGCCAGGTCAAGGTAGGATGATCTTGAAGCTTCCAGGTAGAGTCGAAAGAAAGCTCCGTAGTTGTTGTCTTNTGAGCGAAGGCTTCTTGAATAAAAACCACCTGTACTGAAGAGTTCAGAAAGAAAGGCGTTGGTCCTGAGACCAACGCCCGGTTTAAATCCTTCGTAATGATTGTAGTTGATCAACCTACCTAGTTGGACACTAACAAATCCTGCCGGCATCCAGCCTTCGGCCATTTCTTCATTAAAGACACGTTCTGCCTTAAGGTAGTGTTCCCTCTCCAGACTGTCGATAAGGGCAACAAGTGCAGAATCGCTTTGTGGGATATGACGAATAACTTCATTGCCTGTCCCTGTTTGCTGTGAGAATAGGGAGGGCATGGTAAGAATGAAAGCTACTATACAAAGCGACTTTGCGCAGGCATGGAGGCGTCCCATTTATTTCATCAGTCCGGTTTTCAGGTTTCTAATCTCTTCCTTAGTGAGGAAGCGCCAGTGACCTTTGGCAAGATTCTTTTTTGTCAGACCTGCAAAGTACACCCTGTCGAGCTTTTCAACTTTGTATCCGAGGGTTTCGAAGATCCTTCTTACTACCCTGTTTCGTCCTGAGTGGATCTCAATACCAATCTGGGAATGGTCGCTCTCATCAGCATATCCTATGTCATCTGCCTGAATCAATCCGTCCTCCAGTTCGATACCCTTTTTAATATCAGTCATATGCTGACGGGCTATTGGCCTGTCGAGGAATACATGGTAAATCTTCTTGGTCAGAGATGACGGGTGCGTGAGCTTGCGTGAGAGTTCTCCGTCATTTGTTAGAAGCAGCACTCCTGTGGTGTTTCTGTCGAGACGACCAACAGGGTAAATTCTCTGAGTACAGACCCCTTCTACAAGGTCCATCACAGTTCGTCTTCCTTCGGGATCATCGGTTGTAGTAACCATATCCCTTGGCTTATTTATAAGGATATAAACCTTTTCTTCGGGATTGAGTCGTTTGCCATTATAGCGAACATCATCACTCACCTTAACCTTAGAACCGAGTTCGGTCACTACCTTGCCATTGACAGTAATCAGTCCCTGGGTAATAAGTTCATCGGCATCCCTTCTGCTGCATACCCCACTGTTGGCAATATAACGATTTAGCCTAATGGCTTCACCTTCGTCAAATACTTTCTCAGTTGGTTTTTGTACGGGTCTGGTGCGGGCTTTGGGTGCATTATCTCTGGCGGCAAACTCGCGTTTGCCGGCATATGCGCCTTTTCCGGTCCTTACCCCTGGTTTTGAGCCTGCTTTATCCTGCTCCGGTCTTGACCTTTTTCCGGCAGGCCCACCTGAATTAAAATCCTTTTTGTTTCTCATTTTATTATATCCAAAATCACTGCAAAGTTGCGAAAAATTAATGGGCTTACACCTCTTTTTCAGCTATCTTTGCTACTGCAGCGGGAAAATACCCTTGCATAAAGATACAACATGAAAAAACAAGTAAAATGACATTGATAAAATCTATTTCAGGAATCAGAGGTACTATCGGTGGTCAGTCCGGTGATGCCCTAACCCCAATGGATGTTGTAAAATTCTCATCAGCATATGGAACCTGGATTAAAGGAGCCTTTCCGGGGATAAAGCCAAAAGTTGTTGTAGGTCGTGACGCCCGCATATCGGGTGAGATGGTGAGTCGCCTGGTTACAGGTGCACTGATTGGTCTTGGTATTGATGTTATTGACCTTGGGTTGATGACTACACCGGGTACCGAACTGGCAGTTACGCATTTTAATGCGCAGGGAGGTATTATAATTACTGCCAGCCATAATCCCAGACAATGGAATGCATTGAAGCTGCTCAATTCATTGGGTGAGTTTTTGTCAGCCGCTGACGGTGAGATGATTTTGGATATTGCGGCTAAAGAGGCCTTTGATCATGCTGAAGTTGATCAACTGGGCACGTTGACTGAGGAGCCTAGTTTTCTGGATGTGCACATTAAGCATGTGCTTGATCTGGAGCTTGTCGATGTTGAAGCAATCAGGAAGGCCGGCTTTAAGGTAGCTATTGACTGTGTCAACTCAGTAGGCGGCATTGCAATACCAGCCTTACTTAAGGCACTTGGAGTAAAGGAAGTAATTGAGCTATACTGCACCCCCAATGGTCAGTTTCCCCACAATCCAGAGCCACTGCCTGAGCACCTCACAGAGATTTCAGACCTTGTAAGAAAGGAAAAGGCTGATGTAGGCTTCGTGGTTGACCCTGATGTAGATCGCCTGGCAATTATCAATGAGGACGGCAGCATGTTTGGCGAAGAATACACCCTTGTTGCGGTTGCCGATTATGTCCTTAGCCGCACTCCCGGCAATACTGTATCAAACCTTAGTTCAACAAGGGCTCTGCGTGATGTAACAGTGAGACGTGGAGGTAGCTATGCTGCCGCTGCTGTTGGAGAGGTAAATGTAGTTACTAAAATGAAGGAAACCAATGCAGTGATAGGTGGCGAAGGAAATGGTGGTGTAATCTATCCTGCAAGCCATTGCGGTCGCGATGCCCTTGTAGGCATCGCATTATTCCTGACTCACCTTGCCCATGAAGGAATCAGCTGTTCGGCACTTCGTTCGCGTTATCCTTCATATATAATGTCCAAGAACAAGATAGAGCTGACACCCGGTATTGATGTGGATGCAATACTAAGTAAGGTTAGAGACTATTACAGCAAGGAGAAAGTAAATGATATTGACGGAGTGAAGATTGACTTTTCGGATTCATGGGTTCACCTGCGCAAGTCTAATACAGAGCCNATAATCAGGATATATTCTGAAGCTCCATCAAGGGAAGCTGCTGAAGAACTGGCCGGTAATGTGATGAAACTGATTAGGGAATTTGCCGGCTAAATCTTTGACCGAAAATTTCAGACGGTATAATTTACCTTTTTATTTGTATAAATGCCCAAGGAGATTAAACCTTGGGCATCTCATCTTGTCTCACAGGAAACTATTCTTCGAACATGCAGAAAAATAATAAGCTAATCAGGATCGCTGCAATAGGTCTTGCAGCAGTGATATTGATCTTTGTAGGGTACCGCTTGTTAAAGAATAACAAAATCATACATGAGGTTTTGATTGAGGTACCCGTACAGCGTGGGGATTTTACTGGAGTTGTGTTTTCGACCGGGCAGTTGCTGGCCGAGAATTCAACCTTTATTGAAGTTCCCAAAGAGCTGTCAAGTCGTAACATTAACATTTTTGAGATTCAAATCACAGAGTTGGTAGAGGAAGGTACTGTGGTACAACAGGGTGACTTTGTTGCATCCCTCGATCACAGTACTGTTGAGGAGCTGCTTACAAATGCAGAGGAAAACCTCAAGAAGGCATTGCAGTCTCTGGAAGATGCGAGGATCGATACCAACATTAATATGAGCAACCTGCGCGATGGATTGCTTAATGCCAAGGTTGAAGTAGAAGAAAAAAAGCTTGTGCTTGAGCAGTCGGTGTATGAGTCGCCTGCCGTTAAACGTCAGGCAGCTCTTGATCTTGAAAGGGCAGAGCAGAACCTCCTGCAGTTGCAAAGAAACTATGAGTTGAAGGAAACTCAGGCCAGAAACACAGTGCTCAGGGCACAGGATGAAGTTCGTCGTAACCAGGAGATAGTAAGAGATATTCAGAATCTGTTTCAAGCCCTTGAGATTAAGGCTCCTATGCCTGGTATGGTTATTTATTCTTATGACCGTATGGGCAATAAGATCAAGGCCGGTAGCTCGGTAAGCCCCTGGGCCTCAATTATTGCTGAGTTGCCCGACCTCTCATCAATGATATCCAAGACATATATCAATGAGATAGATATTTCAAAGATTAAGAAAGGTCAAAAGGTTAAAGTTGGAGTTGATGCCTTCCCCGATAAGGTCTTTGACGGAGAGGTAATATCAGTTGCCAATATCGGTCAGACACTGCCAAATGGAGATACTAAGGTATTTGAGGTAATAGTGAAACTGTTTGGTTCGGATCCTGAACTGAGACCTGCGATGACAACAAGTAATATTATTACTGTAAGTGATCAGAAGGATGTGCTTTATATACCGCTTGAGTCAGTATTCAGGACAGACTCAACAAACTATGTATTCACCTATAAGTCAGGACTAGTAAGGCAGATTGTTGACCTTGGACCTGAAAACAGCAGTCATGTTGTAGTGAACAGGGGACTTGAAGAAGGTCAGATAGTAGTGATGAATGCCCCTGCTGATCCTGAGAGTTTGCCATTACTTGGAACTGACATATATGAGGACCTGCTAAAGAAGGCAGAGGAAGCAAAGAAGGAAGCTGCGGAGCGTCAACAAAGAGAAGCTGAAGAGAGTGAAGCTGACTCTGAAGGCTTTGGTCAATTTCCTGGTGGTCCCGGAGGACCAGGTGGTTTTCAAGGTGGACAACCAGGACAGGGTGGTCCTGGTGGTCAGGGAGGCTTCCAGGGTGGTCAGGGAGCTCCAGGTGGTATGTCTGCAGGTGGCCAGGGCGGTCGTGGAGGAGAGAGGAGAATCACACCTCCGGGTAGTAATTAATATTTAAATATCCAGAAGATGAATATAATACATCTTTTTACCCGATACTTTCATGATGTGATTATTGCCGTAGAGGCAATCCTCGCAAACAAGATGAAGTCAATGCTTACTGCATTGGGTATCATGTTTGGTGTGGCTGCGGTAATCAGCATGTTGGCTATCGGTAAGGGTGCACAGCAGGAAGTGTTGGAGCAAATCAAGCTGGTTGGAGTAAATAATATTATAGTAACACCTTCAGAGACAGCCTTGGGTTCACCAGACGCACCCAGTGGTGGAGGCATTGGGTCAGTTAAGAGATTCTCCCCAGGTTTGACACTTAGGGATGCTGAAGCTATCCAGGCGGCTATTCCAACTGTCAACAAAGTTAGTCCGGTGATATCCCTCAATTATCATGCTGTACTCAATGGAAAGAGTTATCCTGTGTCACTAGAAGGGGTGTCTCCTTATTACTTCGAGTTGCTTAACGTGCAACTGGCTGACGGAGAAATTTTTACGCAGGACCAAAGCGAAAGGGGACTCCCTGTTTGTGTTATAGGTGATAATATTAAGAACAGGTTCTTTTCAACAGAGGATCCGATTGGCAAGTATATTAAGTGTGGGGACACCTGGTTACAGGTAATCGGACTTATTGAAAGACGTGACTTCACAGCTTCTGCATCTGACGAACTAGGTATCAGCAGTACTGACAACAAGATATTTGTGCCTGTCAAGACTATGTTGCTGAGGTTCAAGGATAGGGCAAGAGTTGATCCGGAAATTCTGGAGAGTGTTACCAGAGCCGGTGCCAATAGCACTGTGTCGGGCGATCAGGCGGCAACTAAGGCAGAGGACCAGCTTGATAAGATTATTATTCAGGTTGAGGAAACTGAGCACCTTGGAGTCACTGCTGATATAATAAAGAGAATGCTGCTTCGTCGTCATTCAGATATTTATGATTTTGAGGTTACTGTTCCCGAGTTATTGCTTAAGCAACAACAGAAGACCAATGATATTTTCAACATAGTGCTGGGGGCTATTGCTTCAATATCCCTTGTAGTTGGAGGTATCGGCATTATGAATATTATGTTGGCTTCAGTCTGGGAAAGAATCAGGGAGATAGGTACACGTCAGGCCATCGGAGCATCCCGAAAGGATATTATTGTACAGTTTCTGTCAGAATCCACTCTTATCAGCGTAAGTGGTGGTATGATCGGAATTATTCTGGGTGTGATAATGGCCCGGCTTATTAATGTGATGGCAGATATCCAGACCATAGTAAGCGTATTCTCAGTTCTGGTGGCCTTTGGAGTATCGGCCACGGTAGGAATAGTCTTTGGCTATATCCCTGCAAAGAGGGCAGCCAATCAGGATCCTGTGGAGTCGTTGAGACATTGACCTTAAAATATTGAAAACGAAATGAGTAAGAGTGCTATGAGATTAAACCATGTATTAATACTGCTCATGATGGTTTTGCTGCCCGTTTCAGCAAAAAGCCAGAACAGGGAAGTTATAGAAGTTAACATGACTCTGGAGGAAGTCATTGAGATGGCGCAGAGGCAATCCCTGTCCTATTTTAGGGCCAAGAACATGTACCTTGCGGAGTATTGGTCATTCAGAAGTTTCAAGGCCAGCAGACTGCCGAGTTTGAACCTTACTGCAACACCTGTAGCCTATACTAATTCAATTATCCCGTTGCAGGACGGAGTTGGATACCGTAATAACTACAGTTTTGTATCGAATGGGGCCTTGTTTATACGTCAGAATGTGCCATTAACAGGTGGTACTTTTGATATTACTTCAACTTTGTCAAGAACATACGACTACGAAACCGGGAATACCATATTTTCTTCGGCTCCGGTAAGTATTGGTTTTAAACAATCACTAAATGGATATAACAGGTTTCGCTGGGAGTCTAGAATGTCACCTGTTCAATTTGAACGTGCAAAGCTTGCTTTCATTCAGGACCTTGAGGATATAGCATATAATGCAACAAACTATTTCTTTAATGTAGCCACGGCTGAGATTAATGTCCGTATAGCCGAAATCAACTATGCCAATGCCGATACTCTTTACAGGATTGGAAAGGGGCGTTTTGAGATTGGTACCATCACTCAGGATGAACTATTGGATCTTGAACTAAGTCTACTTAATGCAAGGCTAGAAGTAAGCAAATCTGATATCAATCTGAAGCAGGCCAAAGCTACTTTGAATTCATTTCTTGGTATTGCAGATGATATTCATGTTAATTGCGTTTTGCCTGATAAGTTGCCTCCATTAAGAATTAATGTCGATGAAGCGCTCAACCTAGCGTTGGAGAATAATCCGGATATTTTGGGTTATAAGCTACAGTTGTTGAGAGCAGAGCGGAATGTGGCTGAGACAACGGCAAACACGGGGCTTAGCGCAAATATAGAAGCCAGTCTCGGTGTAAACAGGAATGCTTTGGAATTGAGTGAGGTGTATGAGAGTCCATTTATGCAACAGCAAAGGGCAAACATATCACTTAGTATACCGATTATTGACTGGGGTAATAGGANGGGACAAATTCAGATGGCTAAGGCCCAGAAGGATGAAGTTGATGCATCAGTCAAGCAGTCACTTGTAGATTTTGAGCAGAATGCATTGATTACTTTCCTCAATTTCAACCTTCAGGAGGATCAGGTGGCAATTGCTGCCAAAGCTGATACTNTTGCCCAGCTTGGATTTGATGTAACAATGCAGCGTTTTATGATAGGCAAGGTTGACGTTATTCGTCTGAACTCAGCCAGAAATAGTCTGGATGCTGCAAAGAGGAACTATATATCTGCACTTAGAAACTACTGGACAAGTTATTACGACATCCGTAGAATTGCGATGTATGATTTTATTAACCGTCAGTCCCTGATCAGGGAGCTGGATGAGTTCTTACAACGATAGAGAGGTAGCTTATGAAAAAGAGACTATGGCAATTGGNTGTGCCTGTAGCTGCGGTGATTCTGACACTGGTTATCTATGGTATTACGACAAGGGAGAAAGATGACGAACCGGATGTAGTAAGGGTTGAGAAGGGAGTCTTTGAGGTTGTCGTGACCGGTATGGGAGAGCTNGAGGCCCTTGAGTCAACAGACATAATGATTCCGGAAGTACTTAGAACCAACGAGGTCAGGATTAGGCAGATCACTATCACTGACATTGTTAAGGAAGGAACCATGGTTAAGAAGGGCGACTATGTTGCAACACTTGACCCGGCTGATGTTGAGGAAAGGATGAGGAGTGCAGAAGATGCACTGGAGTTGTATCNCAACAACCTTGAAAATGCCANGATAGACAGTTCACTGGCCCTTTCAAGTGCCCGTGATGAAATCAGGCAGGCCCGTGACCTTGTGACAGACAGAGAAATTAAGTTGGAACAGTCTATATATGAATCTGCTGCTGTTCAAAGGCAGGCTCAGATTGCACTTGAGACAGCCCAAAGATCGCTTGAGCAAAAGCTGCGTAACTATGATCAGTTGAGAAGGCGTTACAGGATGCAGGTTGAGCGCATCGAGGAGAATCTTGCCGACCAGCAGGAGTATATGGATAAGCTTATTCAGCTCAAACGCGATCTTATTATTANGGCACCTGCCAACGGTCTTGTAGTCTATGCACGTGATGGACGGAATGAAAAAATAAAGGTTGGCTCACGGGTAAACCGTTGGAGTGCCCGCATTGCCATGTTACCTAATCTGTCTACATTGCAAGCCATTGCATATGTAAAGGAAATTGACATAGCCAAGATTCGTCCGGGTCTGTCAGTAAGGGTAAGCATTGATGCCTTTCCTGAAGATCAATTCTCTGGTGTTGTAACCCGAGTTGCAAATATCGGACAGGAAGTTCAGGGTGAGTTTTATAATGCCTTCAAGGTAGAGATAAAGGTTGATCCTTCCGGGAAAGAGTTGTTGCCAGGTATGACAACCACCAACAATATTGTTGTNGAGTCTATCAGGGATGCTGTTATGGTGCCTCGTCTTGCAGTATTCAAAGACTCGTTATTAGGAGACTTTGTATATAAACGTGAAGGCCTTAATCTCGTTAAACAGCAGATAAAGACCAATGGCGAAAATGATCTCTATTACATGATCCATTCAGGCCTAAAGCCGGGTGATAAGGTAATGATGAAGGAGCCTGTAAAGAAGGATAGACTGGCTGTGCATCACCTTGAGGAATAGGCCTGTTTATGCGGTCTTGAATGCTCCACTTACAGAATTACTGACCTGGTTGTTAATTGAAATTAAAAATGCGGATTTTTTTCCGTAATTCGTATTACTTCCATATATTTGGAATGCGGTTTTGAACAGAAACAGCCGTAGGGCTGTTTCTGTATTTAATCTGATAATTAACAAATTAGGAACAAACAATAATTATATCAATTATGAAAGTAACTGTAGTAGGAGCAGGAAATGTTGGAGCTACCTGTGCTGACATTCTGGCTTATCGCGAAGTTGTAAATGAAGTTGTCCTTGTTGATATCAAGGAAGGAATGGCAGAGGGTAAAGCCCTTGACATCTGGCAAAAGGCTCCAATTGACATGTATGACACCCGTACAGTGGGCGTAACAGCTGATTACAGCAGAACTGCAAATTCAGACGTNGTTGTAATTACATCTGGTCTTCCACGTAAACCAGGCATGTCTCGTGACGATTTAATTGAAACCAATGCCGGTATCGTTAAGTCTGTTACTGAACAGGTTGTGGCACATTCTCCAAACGCAATTATCATTGTTGTGTCCAACCCTCTTGACGTAATGACATATCAAGCTCACATCACCAGTAAGTTGCCACGCACAAAGGTTATTGGTATGGCGGGTATTCTTGATACAGCTCGTTACAGGGCTTTCCTTGCTGAGGCTTTGAATGTATCTCCAAAGGATATTCANGCTATGTTGCTTGGCGGACATGGTGACACTATGGTGCCGCTGCCACGTTACACTACAGTTGGTGGAATACCTGTTACCGAACTTATCGATGCTGACAAGCTGAATGCAATTATTGAAAGAACAAAGGTAGGTGGTGGTGAACTTGTAAAGCTGATGGGAACTTCTGCATGGTATGCGCCAGGTTCTGCTGCTGCACAAATGGTTGAAGCCATCGTTCGTGACCAAAAGCGCGTAGTTCCCGTTTGTATCAAGCTGGAAGGTGAATACGGTATCGACAACTGCTACCTAGGTGTTCCTGTTGTACTAGGAAAGAACGGTGTTGAAAANGTTATCGAGCTTCAACTGAACGACAAGGAAATGGCTGACCTTCGTACAAGCCGTGNCCACGTATTGGAAGTAATGAACGTTCTTGATAAGATTAACAACAAGTAATAAAGCTCAGACGATTATATACAGACAGGCTGTCCTCGTGGGCAGCCTGTTTTGTTTTTATGCATTTGCCAGGTTATTACTGTAATGGTGAATCAGGACCTAATCAACGTTCATTCCTTGTAAACTGCTACATATGCTTGACTAAGGATCAGGGCAGATCCTCTTCCACGGGTCTGTCTGTTTGTGAAGTGAAATCCGGGCCAGGTTCGGGTCCCTGGGGAACTACCCTGTTTTTGTTTATGATTAGCTGTTTGTAATAGGAGAGGATTACGGTCGTCAATGGCAGTGCAAGTACAAGACCGATTACTCCCATCAGACTACCCCATATAGACAGTGATAGCAATATCAGAGCCGGGTTCATATTATACGCCTTGCCCATGATCCGGGGTATCAGAATCGTTTCCTGTATTACCTGTACCAGTCCCATTACAAGCAGTATGAGCAGTGCAACCTCTATAAAAGTCTGATCCGACTCCATGGACTTAAGCATTGCAAGGAAAAGTGCCGGAATAAAGCCCACTATCTGCAGGTAGGGCACTATATTGAGCATACCTATAAAAAGACCAAAGGTGACGGGGATAGGCAGTTTAATTATAGAAAAGCCGATAGACATCAGAATTCCGACTATCATTGCGATAGTAAACTGTGCCCTGAAATATACCTTCATTGAATTCTTCAGGTCTTCAACGATAGCCGAAATCAGAGGCCTGTGCTTTTCAGTAATCAGTCCCCTCCATTCCGATTCTATCTTTTGATAGTCGAGAAGTATAAAGAACAGGTAAAGCAAAACTATAAGAGCCCCAATAACTGCTGCAATTATCGACATACCGCCGGCAAGTACCGATTTAAGCGCTGCATAGAGAATTGAGGCTGCCTCGCTGATAGTCTCAGCACTGATAAACTCCTGTACGTTGACATTTGCAAAGAAATCGGTACACCAAAGTTGTACTTTTTCAGGAATAAGATCCCTGAAATGACTGGTCTGGAAAAAGTCACGCAGCAGTTCGGTAAGCTTTTTAAACTCCGCAATAAAGGTTGGAACCAACCACCACATGAGGGCACTGAAGACCAGGATAAAAAATGCCATGGTGATAAAGACCGCGATGCCTCTGTGACGCACCCTCAGCTTTTCCTGTGCGAAAGCAACAAGCGGCTCGGAAAGGTACGCAAGCAACAGTGCAATAAAGAAGGGTATCAGTACTCCGCTTAGCGATCTTAGTACAGTAATAATTGCAGCAAAGATTGCTATGGAAAGAAGCAGACGCACAAAGCGGTCGAATGTGTAAGGCCTGTCGTCCCTGAATTGGTTGAAAGCACCGTAGTTTGTTAAATCTTCCATAGTCTTACTGCCTATTAGTTATCCTGGTTCTAAGCCAAAGTGTAAAAGTAAGGACTAAATTCTTGTTTTGCCAAAACTGTTTTTCGGAAATGGACGATCTTTTGTCCGGAACCGGACAAAAGATCTTTTCTTAAATAGAACTTCTTGACGACTGAATTGTTTGATATTAAGAATCCTAAACATTGTTTACGTTAAATACTGTAGCATCCTTTTATTTGTTGGTACGAAAATTGCCAAAAAAAAGAATGATAAAAATTGAATTTTTTATTGCTTAGAGTTAATTAATGTAAAAATATGCCGTAAATTTGTAAAACTGTTTCGATCAATAAATTCTGTACTGTTATTGCAAACGTGGGATAGTACATCTAGCAAAAAATGAAGAGATTGTTGAAGATATTGTGGCTGGTTCCGGCTATTCTGTTTTGCTGGTCTTGTGAACGTGATTACATGTTCCGGGGTGGTGAGGAAGGCATTATGTTTTCTTCCGACACTGTTATGTTTGATACAATCTTTACTTCTATAGGTTCAGCTACCCGTAATTTCCGCGTTATCAACCCCTATGACACTGATTTGACTATTGATCTTATCAAGCTGGCAGGTGGCGAAGATTCAAAGTTCAGGATTAACATTAATGGTATTCCAGACCCTCTGAAGTGAGAGATGTACATCTCAGAGCAGGCGACAGTATTTATATTTTTGCAGAAGTAACAATCAATCCGGGAGATAGCAGTGATCCTTCCTTTGTAGTAACTGACTCCGTAATATTTCAGACAAAGGAGCGGGTTCAGAGCGTCAAACTTGTGGCATACGGACAGGATGTTGTATTGCTGCGCAAGAAGACCCTCGGAACACAGACTTTAAAAGCCGATAAGCCATATCTGATTTANGACTGGTTGATAGTTGACTCAGCATCAGTTCTTACTATTGAAGAAGGTGCAGAACTTTACTTCTATCAGGGAGCAAGTCTTGTTGTCAGTCATGGTGCTTCCCTGAAAGTAATGGGTACCAGGGAAAATCCTGTGCTTTTTACAGGTTCACGCCTGGAGGAATGGTATCAGGATAAACCAGGCCAATGGAATGGTATCAGCCTTATGCCGGGAAGCAAGAACCATGAAATCAATTATGCCATTATAAAGAATGCCACAGTAGGACTCTCAGTCGATTCTGTGGGCCTGAAAGGTGGTTTGCCGCTCAGATTGTCCAACACCAGGATAGAGCATGTGTCACAACAGGGACTGGTAGCTCAGGCATCTTCGATAATAGCAGACAACTGCCTCTTTGGCGATGCAGGCAGTGCATCTGTTGCCCTTACCTATGGCGGTTATTACAAGTTTTACCACTGCACAATAGTCAACTACTATAAGTGGAAGAGNTACCGCAATATTCCTGCACTTTTGCTATCCAACTACTACATCGATAAGGATAGGAATAAGCCTGAGATCAGGGATATGGAAGAGGCCTTGTTTAGTAACTGTATTATCTGGGGTGCCAATCCCAATGAGATAGGACTTGATTTTGAGCCCAAGAACAAGGAAGAGGGTAATGGGCAGAAATTCATTATTAATTATAAGTTTGAAAACTCCCTGATAAGGACTCAGCTNAGTGCNGATGTTCTATCTGATACCAAGCATTTCAAGGAGGTCATATTTAACTACAATCCGGCTTTCGTCAATTATCAGAGTTACAATTATGAGCTTGACACCTTGTCTGTAGCTATTGATGCCGGCAACCTTGAGACTGCCAGAAAATATCCGATCGACTATATGGGCAACAGTCGTATTGAAGGCAACAGATTGCCTGACCTTGGTTATATAGAAAGAATCGAGCAGGAACAATAATCTATGATGCGCAGGGTATTGTACACAATCCCGGCATTTCTAATATTCCTTTCTTCCTCTGCCGGAATTAGTTCCTTACCAGAGGTGAATGCTGTGCTATCGGATGTCAGGAAGGCACATAGCCGTTTGTGGTCTGAAGACGGTCGAATTAGACCTGTAAAGAGCCAAATTGATACTGCAAATGACCCCCTCTCGTATGCAGATACTATATCTGAAGACATAAAGCCGGCAGGCATTATGTTTTATAATGTAGAGAACCTCTTTGACGTCAGAGATGATTCCCTTACCAATGACAATGAATTTCTGCCTGACAGTCCCCGCAGGTGGACCCGCTACAGGATGGATGAGAAATGCCGGAATCTCAGTCGGGTAATACTTAATGCCGGAGCCTGGAATCCCCCTGTATTGGTCGGACTCTGTGAGGTTGAGAATGCATGGATACTTGGAAGATTGCTTTACAATACCGGATTAAATAATACAGGTTACAAGTCAGTGCATTATGACTCTCCGGATGAGCGGGGGATAGATGTAGCTTTGCTGTATCTGACCTCGCGATTTGAAGTACTTGAAAGCAGACCTGTTAGCGTAGGGCTTTTGGATGATGGCAGTCCCACCAGGGATATTTTGTATGTCAAGGGCATAGTAGACAACTATGATACCCTGCATGTTTTTGTCAACCACTGGCCATCCCGATATGGGGGAGCTGAAGCCAGCAGACCGCATCGCTTACAGGCAGCCCAGGTCCTTACCGCGGTAGTTGATTCAGTTCGCAATACATACCCCTTGGCCAATATTGTTCTGATGGGCGACTTCAATGAGGATCATGATTCTGATTTCTTCAGGGACAATCTGGCAACTGGTGGACTTGATGAAGATACTCCGCTCTATGCTCCAGCACTGGGGCTCGAGTCCGGCTTGGGGACCCTCAAGTATCGCTATCAGTGGCAGGTATTTGACCAGATTATTGTATCCCGAGGATTACTTGCCCCATCATCACGACTTTGTTTGAAAGACCCAGTAATGAGTATTGTCAGACTGCCATTTTTGCTTGAGCAGGATGACAGGTACGGAGGTCAGAAACCTTTCAGAACGTACGTAGGGATGAGATATCAGGGGGGATACAGCGACCACCTGCCAGTAATGATCTACCTGGAAAAGTGTAAGTAAGGCTATATCAGAGAGCAGAAATCTTTCCTATGCTTCAGATTTATTCTTATCAGTGCACGTCGTCGCATTTCCCCTTGTTATTGGGGTGAGTCCCAGTTCCCTTCCTTTGCGTACCATAAATTCAAAAGCTTCCTCGAAGTTATTATGAATTACTCCGTCTAGGATAGCCTCTTTTATAGCACTTTTGATAGTTCCCACCTCAGCACAGGGTGTCAGACCAAAGGTCTCCATTATCATATCCCCAGTGACAGGTGGCTGGAAATTGCGGATATGATCCTTTTCCTCTATTTCCCTGAGCTTACGACGTACTATCTTGAAATTACGCAGGTGGCGTTCTACCTTTTCCCTGTTTTTGGAGGTAATGTCAGCTTCACAGAGAGTCATCAGTTTATCGATATCGTCACCTGCCTCGAAAAGCAGGCGGCGAACTGCCGAGTCTGTTACTTCATTCTCGATGAGGGCAATTGGACGCATGTGCAGTTGTACCATCTTCTGCACGAAGCTCATTTTTTCATTGAGTGGAAGCTTGAGACGCCTGAATATTCTTGGGATCATCTTTTGTCCCACATGGTTGTGAGCATGGAAGGTCCAGCCCACTTGTGGGTCAAAGCGCTTGGTCTCAGGTTTTGCAATATCATGCAGCAATGCTGCATACCTCAGCCACAGGTCGTCGGTTTCCCTTGAGATATTGTCGAGTACCTCGAGGGTGTGATAAAAGTTGTCCTTGTGCGATTTGCCATTGACAGTTTCCACGCCCTTAAGAGCCAGGACTTCAGGGAAGATCAGAGCCAGCAGTCCGCAACGGCCAAGCAGTTTGAATCCTATTGAGGGTTTGTCCGACATCATAATCTTGTTGAGTTCCTCGCTTATCCTCTCCATGGAGACGATACCGATTCTTTCCTTGTTGCTTTCTATTGCAGCAAAGGTGCGGTCCTCAATGTAAAATTGCAGCTGTGTGGCAAAGCGTATTGCCCTCATCATCCTTAGCGGATCGTCAGAGAAGGTGATGTCAGGGTCAAGGGGAGTACGTATGATGCGATTATGCAAATCTGTCATACCATCAAAGGGATCGACCAGGTTGCCCAGCGTCGCCTTATTGAGGCTAATTGCCATTGCATTGATAGTAAAATCCCTTCTGTTTTGGTCATCCTCAAGAGTTCCATCCTCCACAATGGGTTTACGGCTGTTGCGCATATAAGACTCCTTGCGGGCGCCGACAAACTCAAACTCAACACCCTTGTACTTGAACATGGCAGTACCGAAATTCTTAAAGCAGCTTACCTTTACCTTACCCAGCCTGGCAGCCACCTTTTCGGCAAAATGGATACCACTACCCAATACTACTATGTCAATATCGGTATTTGGGCGCTTTAGGAATATATCTCTAACATAGCCGCCGATGACATAAGTCTCCAATCCTTCCGCTTCGGCAGTATCTGTAATAACCTTAAAAACCGGATGCTGCAGGTGTTGCAGCAGCATTTCTCTGAGTTGCTCCATATTATTATCCTGGTGACCAGGGGCGTACGCTATTATAGTATGATCATGAACCGGTAAAAATACAACAATTTGACGGTTTGCCGAAACAGGCGCGATAATTGCAGTTAACCGAAAGGTATTGCAGATGTTCAAATAGTGTTTAAATTTGAGATTAATTAGTTGTTAAGGGTAGCAGGATAGCGAACAAAAAGCATGAGCTTCCGTTAAAAAGATGAGTTTGTCTGAATAAATACTGATATAATGAAAAGGATATTTTTTACTGCTTTGTTTTTCCTGGGTGCAGCAATCGGCCTGCTGGCTGGCAGTCCGGAGGGAGAGAAGGAAAGCAAAACAACACTTGCACATAATGGAGTAATAGAACTTGATGAGGCCGGTTTTATTGAGCATGTCTTTGATTACAAGAATGCAACTTCCTGGCAGTTTAAGGGCGATGTCCCTGTAATAGTGGATTTCTATGCAGTGTGGTGCGGACCATGTAAACGATTGGCTCCAATTCTCGCGGAACTGCAGGAAGAGTACAAGGGGAAGATTCAGGTTTACAAAGTTGATGCTGAGAAAAACAGGGAGCTGGCTGCAGCCTTCGGTGTTACAGCCTATCCAAGCATTCTGTTTATTCCAATGGGCGCAGAACCTGCAGGTGCCCGCGGACTCCTTCCAAAGGAGGATCTTGAAAAGGTAATTAATGAATTCCTGAAAGTAACCAGGTAAAGCATACAACCGGGAAGTAGCTTTTTGCAAGGTTTTGTGAACCTGCCCCGAATGGTGCTTAAAAGGTTATAAATAAGACTCTACATAGTATTTAGGTGGGAATGCCTGACTGCAGTCAGGCATTTTTTATTTTGGTTTATTCGGCATCGAGCCATATATTTGCCGCTGACAAATGGGGGTGCTCATTTTGGGCTGAGATTATGCCCATTGAACCTGAGCAGGTAATGCTTCCCCTCCAACTTTGTCAATCTATTAGAATACATCGTGCGCGCGGTGTGAGTTTTTGTGTATAGTACTTTCTACAATGGGGGTGCCCTTTAGGGCTGAGATCATACCCTTGGAACCTGGTCGGGTAATGCCGACAAGGGAAGGTGATAAATCTCTCAATAGTCCTCATTGCAGTTTATGTTTAACNGTTAACTGCTTTAAAAATGAAGAGGATTCTTTTATTTGCGTTTTTATTTATCGTTTCTGCTGCATTGCATGCGCAACACGAGTTGCGCGGCAAGGTGCGTAATGAACAGGGTGAGGCTCTGCCTGATGCTTTTGTTCGACTCGGANAAAAACATGCCGTTACCAAGGCTGATGGAACCTTTGCTATTGGTGGCCTGTCATCAGGAACCTTTCAACTTGCCGTATCTTTTCTGGGTTATGAGACCTGGAAGGGTGAGGTAGAATTAAGGGGTGACAAGGAGCTGGACATAGTTATGAAGGAGTCCAGCTTTATGGCAGGTGAGGTTGTCATTAGCGGTATCCGGGCCAGGAAGGATGATCCTGTAGCTTTTACTGAGCTTACTGCGGAGGAGCTTGAAAAATCAAACTTCGGTCGTGACTTGCCCTATCTGATTAGCATGACTCCGGGACTGGTAGTCAGTTCGGATGCAGGCGGCGGTGTTGGTTATACCTCCATGCGTCTCAGGGGTTCGGATATCACTCGCATCAATGTTACAGTCAATGGCATTCCATTGAATGATGCCGAATCTCAGGGCGTATTCTGGGTTAATATGCCCGACTTTGCTTCATCAGTGAGCCATATCCAGGTACAGCGTGGAGTGGGAACCTCGACCAACGGNGCAGCTTCTTTCGGGGGCTCGATTAATATAAGTACAATAGACGGGCCCTCAGAAGCCAGAGTGGTGATTGACAACTCCTACGGCTCCTTTAATACATTGAAGAACTCAGTNCAGCTAAGTACAAGGATTCCGGGCAGTGGCTTTGCCTTTGATGCCCGACTGTCTAATATAACAAGTGATGGCTTTGTTGACCGGGGTTCTTCAGAACTCAAGTCCTATTATCTTTCAGGAGCCTGGTATGGTAACGCTACTTCAGTAAGACTTGTTACCTTCTCGGGCAAGGAGAAGACCTATCAGGCCTGGAATGGAGTTCCTCTGGTTAAGCTGAAGAATGACAGTGAAGGTATTGAGAAACTAATAATGCTTGACGGTTGGTCGGATGAGGAGGCAGATAATCTGCGCGGTTCGGATTCAAGGACTTTCAACAGGTATCTGTATTCCAACCAGACAGACAACTATCAGCAGGACCACTATCAGCTTCACTTTACACATGCACCATCGGCATTGCTTTCACTGAATGTATCACTGCATTATACNAGGGGCAAGGGATACTATGAGTCGTACAAGTACAATGAACGTTTTTCAAAGTATAACCTGCCCCTGCCGTCAGAGCTTGTCATTGATGGAGTCAGTTACAGTCGGACTGACCTGATAAACCAGAAGTGGCTTGATAACCATTTCTATGGTGCTACCTTCTCAGGTGCGTATGAATATGGGAAACTGCATCTGGTGGCGGGAGGTGCTATAAACAGATACGATGGCAAGCATTACGGAGAGGTGATATGGACTAAGATTAATGCGGGTGTACCTGATAACTACAGGTGGTATGAGAACGACGGTGTTAAAGATGACCTAAACTATTATACAAAGGTTACCTATACCCTGTTTGGTTCACTTGGCATTTACACAGACCTTCAGGGAAGGCACGTGAGCTATGATATAGAAGGTGTTCATGATGATATGCGGGATCTGACGCGCACTGCTCACTACGACTTCTTTAATCCAAAGTTTGGTATCAACTGGAAAATTGACGAGGACAAGCGCATATTTGCTTCTGTTGCTGTGTCCAACAAAGAGCCATCACGCAGCGACTTTAGAGATGCCGATGATGAGCTTGTGCCACAGCCTGAAAAGCTTATTGACTATGAATTGGGCTTTGACTGGATGGGGGAGATGCTTGGCTTTCAGGCCAATGGTTTTTACATGGACTACAAGGATCAGCTTGTACTGACAGGGAAAATCAATAATGTAGGTGCATATATCATGAACAATGTGCCTGAGAGTTACCGTACTGGTATCGAACTGGCAGGATTTGCTAGAGTTGCGCCTTGGCTTACAGCAAGTGCCAATGCTGTATTTTCAGCCAATAAGATTAAGGATTTCACAGAATATGTGGATGACTGGGATAATGGAGGTCAGTTGGCCAATTATCTGGGAAACACAAATATCGCCTTCTCACCTTCAAGCACTATTGCTGCCAGACTTGAGGCCCAACCGCTCAAAGGACTTAGCGCTATACTTGATACCAGGTATGTAGGTGAGCAGTATATCGACAACAGTTCAAGTCGTGACAGGATGCTTGACAGTTATATGNTAAGCGACCTGGTACTGCGATACAAAGTGCCCACCAAATCAGGCAAGAATACCCGAGTCGAACTGGGTTTTCAGGTCGGAAACCTATTTGACAAGTCCTATATATCAAATGCATGGGTTTACAGTTTTGTGCTAGACGGTAAGAGAGAAGTGCTTGACGGTTATTTTCCTCAGGCTGGAAGAAACTTCACAGGACAGGTGGTATTAAGATTCTGACCGAAACCCTTCCCATGCCAACTGGTATGGNCTGCAGCATAAAAGAAGTTGCAGGTTTAGAGACCTTATTATTATAGGGAAAAGAAACCGGAAATCAATTTTGAGCTTTAAAAGCAAAAACGCCCCGCGAGGGGCGTTTTTTGTAGCCTAAGCCAAAATCGTATAAATCAGCATGCTGTCCTGATTGTCTATTCTTTACCAGGCACTTGCTTAGATTTCTTTGCAGGTTGCATGACGTTCTGGAATTCCTTCCAGAGAGCATCATTTGCAGGTACCGGAGCAATGATTTCTACTGGCTCTTTCTTTACCGGATGTATAAAGCTCAGACGCCTGGCGTGCAGGGATATTCCTCCGTCAGGATTAGAACGTGCAAAGCCATATTTCAGGTCGCCCCTGATAGGGCAGCCAATCTTGGCAAGCTGGGCACGTATCTGGTGATGACGTCCGGTTTCAAGTTCCACTTCCAGCAGATGGTAGCGAGCCGAACTGGAGATCAGCTTGTATTTCAGAATGGCTTCTTTTGCTCCGGGTCTCATTTTGTTTAGGACAGAAGACTTGTTTTTTATACTGTCCTTCAGAATAAAGTTGCGTAGTGTTGCTTCCTCCTCTTCAGGGAGATTCTGGACGATGGCCCAGTAAACCTTTTTGACCTCTCTGTCCTGAAACATCTGGTTGAGCCTGGTCAAAGCCTTTGAGGTACGGGCAAACAGCACGACACCGCTTACAGGTCTGTCAAGCCTGTGAGCAACTCCCAGGAACACGTCTCCAGGTTTGTTGTATTTTTCCTTGATGTAGGCTTTGACCTTGTCTGACAAAGGCTCATCACCGCTTTCGTCTCCCTGTACCAGGTCCGCTCCGGTTTTATTTACCGCTATCAGGTGATTGTCTTCGTATAGTATTTCCAGGTCCATATATCAGGCTTTCTGTATCTTAAGTGACTTAGTATTGTTCGTTTTCATTGGGGAAGTCACCCGACTTGACATCAGAGATATAGCTTTGAACAGCTTTGCTTATCTCTTCGTTCAGGTTGTGGTAACGTCTTAGGAATTTGGGAGAGAAATCCTGTGTGATTCCAAGCATATCGTGGATCACGAGAACCTGACCGTCAACTTTGCCTCCTGCACCGATTCCAATAACAGGAATGCTGAGTTCACCGGCCACCCTTTCTGCAAGTTTTGCAGGAATCTTTTCTAGCACAAGACCAAAGACTCCGGCTTCCTCAAGCAGGTTGGCATCACGTATCAATTTGGCGGCTTCTCTTTCTTCCTTGGCACGAACGGCGTAAGTGCCAAATTTATTTATAGACTGTGGGGTAAGACCCAGGTGTCCCATCACGGGGATTCCTACGGACAGAATTCTCTTTACAGATTCAAGGATTTCTTCACCACCCTCGATCTTTATCCCATCAACACCTGATTCCTTCATCATTCTGATAGCAGAAGCAACCGCGGTTTCGCTATTACCCTGATAAGAACCAAAGGGAAGGTCGGCTATTACCATAGCCCTGCCCACAGCTCTCATTACTGATGAGGCGTGATATATCATGTGGTCGAGAGTAATTGGAAGAGTGGTTTCCCATCCTGCCATAACATTTGATGCAGAATCACCGACCAGAATCACATCCAGTCCTGCTCTGTCTGCAATCTTTGCCATTGAATAATCATAGGCTGTAAGCATTGAGATCTTCTCGCCTCTGGNCTTCATTTCTCCTAAAACATGGGTCGTGATCTTCTTCGGCCCCTCTTTTGCTACTGACATAATTCACGTAAATTTTGGCAAAGATAGGGATAAAAATTAGGAAAGGCGGAGGAAATTGGTGGTTAGATGTAATCTGTATATTTTTGCAGATATTTCAAACAGTAGGGAGGCATAAGTGATTTATCCGGATAAATTTGAAGAGAAGCTGAATTTCGCCAGAATCAGGGAGATGCTGGCCGGTCATTGTCTTAGTCCGCTGGGACAGGAATGGGTCGGTAAGATGGGATTCTCATTGTCTTTCGACAAGGTCAGAACCCTCCTCGAACAGACTAATGAGATGTTGCATATTGAAGATGATGGAGGTGAACTGCCGGTTTCCTACTATATAGATGTACGTGAGCCTCTCAGAAAGATCAGGGTTGAAGGTCTTTTCCTGGATGAGGAAGAGCTTTTTGACCTTAGGCGCTCCCTTGGTACAATCAGAGATCTGATAAGGTTTATCAAAAGCAGGGATGAGAGCAAATTTCCCCGTTTGCACGCTTTGGCGGCAAACGTGATGGTATACCCTGCTATAATCGACAGGATAGATGCCATCCTCAATAAGCAGGGTAAGATAAAGGATAATGCATCACCCGAACTGCTTCGGGTTCGCAAGGATATTATCGCCATTCAGCAAAATGTCTCCCGCAGAATGGCCGCCATACTCAAGAAAGCCAAGAGCGAAGGTCTGGTGGAGGCCGAAGTATCTGTAAGCATCCGTGACGGAAGGGCTGTGATACCTGTGCTTTCAGCAAACAAAAGACGTCTGCCTGGTATTATCCATGATGAGTCAACAACAGGTAAGACAACTTATATAGAACCTGCCGAGATCGTTGAGATGAACAATGAGATCAGGGAACTTGAGTATGCTGAAAGAAGGGAATTGATACGTATTCTGACTGAGATTTCAGGGTTTCTGCGCAATTACCTTGAGGAATTGCTTTACTCATACGAGTTTCTTGGTATCATTGATTTTATAAGGGCTAAGGCTAAGTTTGCCGAACGCATCGAGGCCATAGTTCCTGAACTCTATGACGAGCCCTCATGTCGCTGGCTTGAGGCAAGGCATCCCTTGCTGTATCTTCACCACAAAGCTCAGGGCAGGGAAATCGTGCCACTTACAATTGAGTTTGCTCCTGAACAAAGGATCGTAATAATCTCAGGTCCCAATGCCGGTGGTAAGTCGGTTTGCCTCCAAACGGTAGGACTGGTTCAGTATATGCTGCAATGTGGTCTCCCGGTTCCTGTAAAGGAAGGATCGAGGATGGGTTTCTTTCACAATATCTTCCTTGACCTGGGTGATGAGCAGTCAATAGAAAACGACCTCAGCACATACAGTTCCCACCTTACCAATATGAAGTTTTTCGTCAGGAACGCCGACGGGCGTTCGCTGATACTTATTGATGAGTTTGGTACAGGTACCGAACCGATGATAGGTGGAGCCATTGCCGAGTCAGTGCTTGAACAGCTTAACAGACAGGGAGTTTTTGGAGTTGTTACTACACACTATACCAATCTCAAGCATTTTGCTTCCCAGACCGATGGACTTGTCAACGGTGCGATGCAGTTTGATACAGACAAGCTACAACCCCTCTTCAAACTGGAGGTGGGCTCCCCGGGTAGTTCCTTTGCCTTTGAGATAGCCCGTAAGATAGGTTTGCCGGAACCCATCCTGGAGTCGGCCAAGAACAGACTTGGAGAGGATCATATCAACTTTGACAAGCACCTGCGTGAGATAATTAGAGACAAGCGTTACTGGGAAAGGAAGAGACGTCAGATTCATGAGCAGGAACGCAGGATGACTGATGTGTCAGAACGCTATGAGACAGAGCTGCAAAAGTTGAAGTCTGAACGTAAGGAACTCCTTGAAAAAGCAAGGCAGGAGGCTGCGGCTCTGCTTGCAAATGCAAACAAGGAGATAGAGAATACAATTAAGGCCATAAGGGAGAGCCAGGCAGAGAAGGAAAAGACAAAGCAGGCAAGGCAGGTGATAGAAAACTTAAGGGAGCGGCTTGTCAAAAACGAACTGGTTGATAATACCGAACAGGAATGGCTGGAGCGTAAGATTGAGGCGATAAAAAATCGCAAGTCACGCAAAAAGGATGAGGCTAAACAACAGGGCTCTCCTGCTAAGGCTCAGGTAGCTGAGGATACTTCATCAGTAATTGGTGAGGGTGATATTGTAAGACTTGAAGGACAGCCTGTTCCCGGAGAAGTTATGGAGATTAGAGGTGAGAATGCCATGGTTGCCTTTGGCAGTCTGGTAAGCAATGTAAAGCTTAGTCGCCTTACAAAGATTAGCCGCAGGGAGTACAAGCGGGAAGTCAGGAAGGAAAGCAGTATATCTTCAAGTCTTGCAGAGAGGATGAGGGAAAAGAAGCTGAGCTTCAAGCCAGATATAGATATCAGGGGTATGAGGGGAGAAGAGGCTATCACAAGAATATCTGCTCATATGGATGAAGCACTTATGTGTGGTGCCGGCCAGGTGAGAATACTCCATGGTAAGGGAACTGGTACACTGCGTCAAATGGTTAGGGAATATCTTAATACCCTGCCTTTTGTGTCAAGGTATGAAGACGAGCATGTNCAGTTTGGTGGTGCCGGCTTTACCGTAGTTTATCTGGACTAGTCCGGTGCTCTGCAGCACCGGGACTACAACTCAGTCTTCATGAACCGGTATTGTAGCAGTCTTATTTATCAGGGCATTTATAGCCGGGATGAAGAAGGAGACAACCCCGATAAGAATTATCATAATTCCTGATACAATAAAAGCATTATTTACTCCTATTGTGTCTGCTATCAATCCAGTATTTAGCAGACCAATCATAGAGGGAAGCATTGTTGCGCTGCCATAGATTGCAAAGGCCCTACCAAGAGCCTCAGCCTTGATAGTTGTTTGCATTACAACAGTGAAAGAAGCGTGATAGATTGCGCCTGCCATCATCCCAATGCCCCAGGCTATTTCAATAATACTCATTTGCCATGTGCTTCCTTCAAAATGGTCTATAGTCATCAGTGGGAACATCACGGCAATTGGCATTATGAAGAAGTTGGCCAGAACCACAAACCAGAACAGCCATATCATTCCCTTACTGCTAAAGATGGTCTTGAGGCCATCGTGCATTTCTCTGAACACATGGGGTTGTGCTGCATTTACAGTTTTCTCAGGATTCGGGATATGGACCATTAATAATGAGGAACATGCGATAATTGCCCCTGCAATGTCAACTGCCATAACGTGTGTCATGTCCATTGTAGTAATCATCAGTGCTGCAAGAGCGGGACCAGCAATAGTACTTACTGAGTTGATAACCTGGTTGACTCCAGCTACTCTGCCCAGTTCTGATTTGGGTGCCAACAGAGGGATGGATGCCTGCATAGCGGGTACGTGGAAGGCGCTACCTACCGAACGAAGGGCAAGCAGAAAATTACTGCATAAGCAACTATAGAGCTGCTAAGTGTGGAGAATAACTGACCTGTCCAGATAATTCCGAATACTCTTTTCCAACCCATCATGGCCGTAATAATTGACCCACAAAGGTAGTACGATAAGGTTGAAATTTATTCCGGATAAGAAATAATAATTTACAGCACTATCCTGGGCGTTTATGCGAGAAACTCTGATGCCTCCGAGAAGATTGTGTTGAAGGTGTCTTCAACCTCTCTGCCTTGTTCGTCTTTGAGAAAGGGGAAAGGATTTTCATGTGATCCAGGGTAACGGGGTGACAGAATACTGAAGTTTGAATGCAGAGTCTCTTCAATTGCCCGGGGAGATATTACAGAGTCAAAGCCCAGACCGAGAGTCTTAATCTGTCCCTTGATTCCTGCAAGGGCCAGATCCCTTTCCCTGGTGCAGCAGTCACCGCAACTCAGGTATCTGAAGCTATCCCATGCCTTAGGTAACAAAGGCATATTTTGTTCCGGAATTCGCATCAGGTCACTGACCTTGTAATTGCACTTCAGGAATTCATTAAGCTGTCTGGTTGCTTCACTATCTATAATTGATTTTGAGTTGGGATTCATTTTATCGACAGAAGCGCCCCCGCAGAAGAGAAATGCCCTTTCACCGGAGAACAGACTGGCGGGATTGGCTATGAGCAGGATTTCTGCGAGGAGCGCACCTATCGAATAAGCAAATATGTTTACTGACGTATTTGCTTCGAAAAGTTCGTGACGGCCTTCCTTGATTTCAGTACATAGCTTGACAAGGTCAAAATATGTCTGAGTACCAGAGATTGGAAACATTTGTGGTGTGTATTCCATTCTCAGACTTAGTGCCAGATTTGCGAAAGATGTGTTCTGCACATTCTTGTTTCTGCGTCTGTAATCTGACAAACTGTGCATAAGCCGTGCATTACCCCATTTCTGAGGTGTACGGTTCATATGGAAGGCTATTGGAAACATGATAACCGACCTGCCTGTATGTTTTACAAGGAAGTAGGCCCATGAAAGATACTTTTCCCATGTACGTTCATTAAGTCCATGAAGCAGAAGTATTGCTTTGTTGTTCTTTCCTTTAAGTTGTGAGTCGTAAAAGACGGGATACCTGAATGTGAAGTTTCCGTCTTTACCGTTTTCAGTCAATATATTCAATTCCTCCTGTGACAGAGGAGCATCAGGTCTTATTGGGGAGAAATCGAAATCACTGCTGAAGGTGCAAATGGTTGATGTTACCCCTTCACCGAAATCAGAAGTCCCGGCAGAGAGGTTAAACTGTTTCTTTAATAGTGCAGATGTTGCAAATAGTTCCATAGATGAATTTGAGTGACCTCGATAATTTTCCACAATATTACATCAAGGATTTGCAAGGCGCTGAAAAATGGAGTGTTTGGCAGTAATCTGGGGTGAATGAAAATCGTGCTGGGGTGAAATTTTNTTCTTTGGGGTGAATTGTAANTGCCAGTAAATTAATATAGTTTTGAAAAGATTTTCCTAAAACCAATCAGCGATGTCTCTCGAGATAAGAAAGAAGGGTTATATACCTGACTACTTTGTCACATGGCGAAATACGATCCTTCAGGTCTTATTTACAGCCCTGTTTGCCTTTCTTTTTATAAATATCTACAAGCCATTTGGGGCCGGGGAGTGGTATCAGGAGAAGTGGTGGATGTTTTCGCTTGGTTCGGCAGCACTTGTGATAGTCGGAATGATTGTAATTATAGTCAGCCGTCTTCTTATGCNGGCAAGGAGACGTAAGGGCCCCATTAGAATCAGATACTATGTCTTTTCGGTTGCAGCTGAGATTCTGTTTATGGGAGCTGCATATGCAGTACTCGAACTGGTTGTTCTTGGTGGTGTGAGACCTTTCTGGATACTGTTGTATATGGCAGTTCAGAACACCTCTCTGATACTTCTTATTCCTTATATAATAAGTTTGCTTTTCTTTTCTTGGAGAGAAAACAAGTTGACGCTTGAGCAGCTGGTATNTCAGCTGAGAGCCAAGCGTCATTTTATTCCTTTTGAGGATGAGAACGGGGTGTTGCGTCTCACAATCAACTCTGGTGATCTGCTATATCTTAAGGCAAGTGACAATTATGTGGATATAATTTACAGGTCTGGTGAGAAGACAAAGACATATGTATTACGCAATACATTAAAAAAACTTGAAGGAAGTCTGGNTGGACTTCCACTTTTACGGTGTCACAGGTCATACATGGTAAATGTAACCAGTGTAAAGATTTTGAAGAGGGACAAGGGAAAGTTTGTACTGTGGCTTGATGAAGATGGCAGCATCACCATTCCGGTTTCCAGAGGTTATGCTGATGAAGTGCTGAAATACTTCGAAAGTGTTTATAGAGGAGAGTAATTTGAACAATACAGTAAGACCTCAGTCGAATCCTGNGAAAGGCTTTTTACACATATTTCAGTAGAAAGTTACATCCTCATAAGTGATTTATAATTATTTATTTGTTGCATACAATTTTAATTATTTAGAATGGACTTCTTAGCTTTTGCCCCCCAAAGCTAAACCTTAAGTGCGTGTGATGCTATAGTGTTGTTTTTCAGTATTGTAGTGATTGAATTCTCAATGTGCTTCAAGACTGGTTTTAGTCTTTTTAATTTATATTCTGATTTTTTGGTGCGTTAATTACTTTAAATTGCCTTATTAACAGGCTGTTACCTTGTAATTTTGACCCGAACCTAACACATTATACAATATGAAGGGACATTTTACTTTTCTGCTTGCAGTGGTGGCTTTATTTGTGGGAATGGAAGCAGCAGCTCAGCAACTCGCAAAACCACAGGCAACATTGATTTACAGTATAGTAAGGTTGGTAGATTGGCCCGAGCTATACAAGGATCAGACCTTTGTAATAGGTGTAGTTGGTGATAAGATGGATATCACCAGAGAGCTGAGAGCCGGTAAGGGTGACCGTACTGTACGTGGCAAGGAGATTGAGATTGTTGAATATGCAAGCATTAAGGAGGTAGGCAAGTGCCACCTGTTGTTTGTTCCCAACGAACATCTCAACAGTTTTACAAAATCGGGTACGAATCTCTCCGGACAACCAATTCTGGTAATGACTGAAAGTTCATATCGTCATCCTGATATTTCAGTGATTAATTTCTCAGTAGTTGACGGCAAGCTGGGGATTACTTTGAATGAAGAAAATGCAAAGAGCAGAAAACTGGTTATAAGCAAACAATTGATTAACTTCGCAAGGTAATTTCGTAATCCCACACGAGAATACACTTTCAGGCTGTCCCTGCTGGGGCAGCCTTTTTTCGTTAAAAACATTGATGTCATATATCATGGAGGCAATTTGCTTAATCCTGATATTTCTCCCGCAACAGATTATAAGCTCCCCATGAACGCTTTGAATACTTACCATTAATAGGTAAATTTGTAAGTGTTTGAAGTTCTGTTCCACCCGTTTTTACTATTTCAATTCATAATATCTGCCATGGGAGATTCGCTTATTGTGCTTGTCGTACTTGCGCTGGCCATTGTTTTTTTTGTTAGTGGAAGACTGCGTTCTGATATTGTGGCACTTCTTGCCCTTGTTACGCTGATGTTGTTTGGAATACTCACTCCGGCTGAGGGACTGTCGGGTTTTTCGAATTCCATAGTTGTGATGATGATAGGACTGTTTGTAGTGGGAGGTGGCATTTTTCAGACAGGACTTGCAAATATTATAAGCAACAAGATATTGAAGCTGGCAGGAACAAATCCTCTATTTCTGTATCTGCTTGTGATGCTTACCACAGTTGCGATAGGTGCTTTTGTGAGCAATACGGGTACCGTAGCAGTTATGCTTCCGATTATTGTGTCTCTTTCGGCAGCTGCCGGTATTAGTGCCAGCCGTTTGCTGATGCCCTTGGCTTTTGCAAGCAGCATGGGTGGAATGCTGACCCTTATTGGAACACCGCCCAATCTTGTAATCAGTAATGAGCTTGTCAAGAACGGATATGAGGCTCTGTCTTTCTTTTCATTTGCGCCAGTTGGTGCGGTCTGCGTGGTACTTGGAGTCGTGGTGCTCTGGCCTTTATCCAATTTATTTCTATCAAAGAAAAGATCGGATGAAGGGGGTGCAAAAGGCAATAATAAGTCAGCAAAAGATTTGGCAAAGGAGTATCAGATATCAGAGAATCTTTATCGTCTCAGGGTTGGATATAATTCATCACTAGTATTCAAGAGCGCCCAGGAACTGGATATAGCCAACAGATACAGCATAGTCATACTTGAGATCAGACGAAAGGAAGAAGGCCGGCGTAGTCTGTTTTCGAAAAGTGTTAGCCAGAGGATGGCAGCACCTACCACTATCATATATGCAGGAGATGTACTGTATGTAATGGGGGAATTTGAAACTGTAAAGGAGTTTGCTGAAAAATACCAGCTTGAATGGATAGTGGTCGGGGACAGTGAAGAAGGTCTTCCTGNACAAGAGGAATTGGGTGGTGGTGAGATTGGAATCGCTGAGGTGGTTGTACTATCCAATGCATGGCTGGTAAATCAGAGGGTGATGGATTCGGGTTTCAGGGAAAAATATCATGTCAATATCTTGGGTATTCAGCGTAGAAAAAGCTATATTCTTAATGATCTGAAGAATCAGAANATACAGTCGGGCGACGTATTATTGGTTCAGGGCAAGTGGAAGGATATCTCGCTGCTAAGGGAGAAGACAGGTGAACTGGTAGTTGTGGGTCATCCCGAACAAGAGGCCGCAAAGAGTCTGATCGTCAACAGGGCGCCTGTAGCTGCGATTATTCTGGTTGCTATGGTTGNAGCCATGGCTTTCAACCTGGTATCTGCCGTTACTGCTGTTATGGTTGCAGCCCTTCTGATGGTACTTACGGGCTGTCTTCATAATGTGGAGGAGGCATACAAGACTATCAACTGGGAAAGCATTGTGCTTATCGCAGCTATGTTGCCTATGTCGATAGCGTTAGAAAATACAGGTATATCAAAGATGGTAGCAGTATTTCTAGTTGAGCAACTTGGCTCCATGGGCCCGGGCTTCCTGCTTGCCGGAATCTATGTTGCAACATCTATACTAACGATGTTTATAAGTAACTCTGCAACAGCCGTACTTTTTGCCCCTATTGCAGTACAGTCTGCTATTGAGTTGGGTGTCAACCCTCATCCGATGCTGTTTGCAGTTACCGTTGCTGCCAGTATGTGTTTTGCAAGTCCGTTCTCCACACCACCGAATGCTCTGGTTATGTCGGCAGGCAGGTATAACTTTATGGACTATGTAAAAGTGGGCCTTCCGGCACAGCTAATCTTCGCTGTTGTGATGATTCTGATTCTGCCTCTTATCTGGCCGTTCTGACCAGATAGCGCACTGAATCTGAATCATAGTTTTCTACAAATGATCAGGGATATAGGTGCCAGTCCTAAACCAGTTATGGCATGATTTGCACCTACTGACAGTGCAATACTACCTGTTCTCACAGGGGCAAGGCATGGGCTTGTATTTATAGGCAGAGCTTCTGTGGGTTGAAGCACAGGATTGCAGTGTAGAGAATGCAAGTAAAATACCCAGTATTATTACGCTTGATTTCAGTCCCTTTTTCCTCATTACAGCACAGTATAGAAGTATTGCAATTTATACGCACAAGCAGTAAAATTGTTCGATACATATAAAAAAAGAAAGGCTGACCTAGGGGTCAGCCTCTTTGCGGTTATGAACTACGATATCTTATCGTCCTTATCCTTTTTCGACTTGTTACCCGGAGTTTGTTTTGACAATGATTCTCTCATAGCAGTATCTGCTTCTATGTTTTTATATTTTACATAGTCCATGATACCAAGATTGCCGTTTCTGAATGCTTCGGCCATTGCCAGAGGTACTTCAGCTTCAGCTTCAATAACCTTGGCTCGGGCCTCCTGAGCCTTGGCCTTCATTTCCTGTTCGAGAGCCACAGCCATGGCACGTCGTTCCTCTGCTTTAGCCTGAGCGATATTCTTATCAGCTTCTGCCTGGTCCATCATCAGTTCGGCACCAATGTTCTTACCGATATCGATATCAGCGATATCAATAGAGAGAATCTCGAATGCGGTACCTGCATCAAGCCCTTTATTAAGAACCAGTTTAGATATTGAGTCCGGGTTTTCAAGTACTGATTTGTGTGAAGCAGCAGAGCCTATCGAAGAAACGATACCTTCACCTACACGGGCCAATACAGTGTCTTCACCGGCACCACCAACAAGTTGCTTGATATTGGCACGAACAGTAACACGAGCCTTTGCAATAAGCTGGATACCATCCTTAGCGACTGCAGATACCGGAGGAGTATCAATAACTTTGGGGTTAACTGACATCTGAACAGCTTCAAATACGTCACGACCTGCAAGGTCGATGGCAGTAGCCATCTTGAAGCTTAAATCGATATTTGCCTTTGAGGCTGAAACAAGGGCATGAACTACCTTTTCGATATGTCCTCCGGCCAGGTAGTGGGCTTCAAGTTCGTCTCTCTTGACATCATGAAGACCAGCCTTGTGAGCTTCAATCATGGCTCTTACGATCGCAGATGGCGGAACCTTCCGGATACGCATCAGGATCAGCTGAAGCAAAGATATGCGAACTCCGGTAAC
>JGI24710J26742_10000635_pt1 | contig 32654 bp, 24 predicted proteins | sample BioPla2DNA2_FD_26742 | JGI IMG/M metagenome (IMG submission 26742)
GCCGATGTTGCCTTCATCACAACCGGCTCGCTCCGGGCGGATATACCGGCGGGTGACGTCACATGGGGTGACCTCTACGCGGTGCAGCCGTTCTCATCGAACGTTCTCTCGATGACCCTCACGGGAGAGCAGATCCGGGATGTGCTGGAACAGCAGTGGCAGGCACCATTGCCACCCCACAACCTTGCCGTCTCAGGGTTATCCTACACGTTCGACGATACGCGGCCTGCAGGTGACAGGGTTACGGAGATCCGGGTGACCGGCACCCCGATAGAGCCGGAAGCAGACTACACGGTAGCGATGGTCGATTTCCTCGCAACCGGCGGTGACGGGTATACCGTGTTTATGGAAGGAAGGGATCTGGTCTACGGCCCGCTCGATGTCGATGCGCTGGTCACACATATGACCTCGCTCACCTGGCCGGCCGGGACAGGGACGCGGATCACGAGAGCCGCGTGATCGGGTGCGGCACCGGCGGTCCTGATCAAAGTGCCCCGGAGAGCGCGTACTTTTTTCGCACTCAACCCTGCTCTGGATAACGCGCAAAGGACCATTCAGGGTCTCCTTTCCAATTTGGGCGAATCATCTGCGAAAGAGATAATATTTTTGGCGGTAAAGATGTATCCGATGGATGATGCCACGTCCGGGGCAGAGAGAGGCCCCATTGCCGCAAGTAAGCGCCAGAGAGATATCATAGAGGAGATCGCCGCGTTCTCGGCCGAGTATGGGGGTATACTTGCCCGGTACCACAAATACACGATGGACGAACTCATCCGCATCGAGGATGAGTGCCGGCGCCTGCAGGACGAAGCGCGCAGCCGTGAGGCCTGGGGGATTGCTGATGAGCTCGCGACGCTTGAGTACCTCATCGATAGGGCGAAAGCGATGAAGAAGAAGAGGATGGAAGAACTGGAGTGATCGGAACCCTTCGTTGTGCAAAAAACCTGATACCCCCGGGCGGATTCGAACCGCCGTCGCCGGATCCAAAGTCCTGCATGGTTGACCTCTACACTACGGGGGTAAGAAACGAACCCGGGATCTCCTGTCCCGGGCATCCACCTATTATTTAGTTACACGGGATTATATCGGTTTTGCAGCGCCGATCATGCCCGCTCAAAGTCGTCCTCGAACCTGATAATATCGTCTTCGCCGGTGTATTCCCCGATCTGAACCTCGATCAGCTCGAGTGGCAGGAGGCCGGGGTTCGCGAGCCGGTGGACCGTCCCCGCCGGGACGAATGTGGACTCCCCGTTCCGGAGGAGGTAGGTCTCGTTCCCGATCGTCACCTCCGCACACCCGGTGACGACCACCCAGTGCTCGGAGCGGTGGTGGTGCATCTGGAGCGACAGTCGGCGTTTCGGAGGGACAGTGACCCGCTTGATCTTGTACGACTGTCCCTCCTCAAGGTTCGTGTAAGAACCCCAGGGCCGATGGACCCGCGTGTGGAAGAGCGCCCGGGAGTCACCCTTCTCGCGGAGCGCCTTTGCGATCTCGCCCACCCGCTGGGCCTCATCCCGGGTAGCAACAAGGATCGCATCTTTCGTCTCGACGATGGCGAGGTTATGGATACCGACGGTGGCGACCAACCGGTCGGCAACGATCAGGTTCTCGGAGGAGTCGATCCCGATATGCTCACCCCTGACGGCGTTTTCATCTCCGCTCTTTGGCAGGACGGCGTAGAGTGCATCGAAGTTCCCGAGGTCGTTCCAGTCGGCATCGAGCGCGACAACCGCCGCCCGCCGGGTCTTCTCCATGATCCCGTAATCGATGGAGAGCGCCGGGGTTGCACCGTATGCCTCATCGATCGATAGCTCAAACGCCCCTGCCACGTCGGGTGCGCAGGTCTCACACTCGGTGAGGAAGAGATCGGCATCGAAGCAGAACATGCCGGAGTTCCAGAGGTAGCCGTCGGCGATATAGCGGCCGGCGGTTTCGGGGTCGGGTTTCTCCACGAATGCATCCACGACCGCCCCTGCCCCAAGTGACTTTCCCGGGCAGATGTAGCCGTACCCGGTGTGAGGTGAGGTCGGCCGCACGCCAAAGACCACGAGGTAGTCCTTTGCAAGTCGCTCCGCCCTGAGGAAGGCCTCCTGGAACGGCCCATCTGCGCCGATCAGGTGATCGGAGGGGAGCACCGCGACCGTATCAGACCCGCCCTCCCGCGTGACCTCCCTGACACCGTAGTAGATCGCCGGCAGGGTGTTTCTGCCCACCGGTTCTATGAGAACCCGGCAGTCGCACCCGATGGCGGCGAGCTGATCCCGGACCAGGAACTTGTGGTCCGCGTTTGTGATGATGACGATCTCCTGCGGGGAGGAGAAGAGGAGTGCCCTCCTCACTGTCCTCTGGAAGAGTGACTCGTCATCGACCAGCGGGATGAACTGCTTTGGGTAGTGTTCCCTTGAGAGCGGGAAGAGGCGGGTGCCGCTCCCGCCTGCAAGAATAAGTGTCTTCATTCGATCGACTCCGTGCCGCAGGCACACTCGTTTCTATTCTATTGAAGGAGGCGGGATAAAAATATAAGGTCTCCGTAGCGGTCCGGCCAGACCAGAAGATACGGGTGGCCGATCATATCGCAGCCGGCGATAGATCGACCATCCCGGTTGACGTCGCGATTACGCCCGGGTCATCGTCAGATTGCCGGGATAGAGCGAGCGGGCCTGCGGATCGAGATCTTCTGCGACCGCAAAAGCCAGCTCAGCCTCCCGGTACTTCCCGAGTCTCCCGAGAACCATGCCGTAGGTGACCCAGGCAAATATGCACAACCGGTCGAGGGCGAGCGCCTGGATGCATGCGAGCACCGCTTCCTGTGGTCGGCCGAGCCGGGTAAGGATCACCGCACGGTTGTTCCATGCGTAGATATCGTCGTCGTCGCAGAGGAGCGCCGCACTGAACGCGGCCAGCGCCTCTTCGTAGCGACCCTGTCGCTCAAGCGCCACGCCCATGTTGTTCAGGGTCGTCGATCTATGTGGGTTCTTTGCTGTTACGTCGCTGTACACCCGCAGTGCATCTTCATTATCCTCTTTACGAGGAGACTCCGGTGTAACCAATCTGGGCATACGTCGTTACCTCGGCCTCCATACTGCAGGGCAGAGATATATAGGTTCCTGCCGTTCCGGCTTAAAAATCGGAGCAATTAGGGATCAGCCTGTAAATTGCTCTCAGGAGAGGATTCGAGATCTCCCCCCTTCCAGTCAGTCGCCGCCATCCCAGAACCATGCCACAGTCTTATCGAGTCCCTCATCGAGCGTGCAGGCGGGAGAAAAGCCGAATGCCTCCAGGGCCCTGGTGATATCCGCGAGCGAGTCCCGCACATCCCCCGATCGAGGGGGTTCGTATAGCGGTCGGTGGTGTATACCGGTAATCTCTGAGAGAATGGATGCAAGTTCATTGAGGTTGATCCGGCGTCCGCCGGCGATATTGAAGACACCCGAGGCGTCGCTCTCCATAGCGAGGATGTTTGCCCTGACGACATCACCGACGAATATGAAGTCACGTGTCTGCTCGCCATCCCCGTAGATGATCGGTGGTTTATCGTCGAGCAGGCGGGTGATGAACTTCGGGATCACGGCCGCGTACTCGGACGCAGGATCCTGCCGGGGGCCGAAGACGTTGAAGTAGCGCAGGAATACCGTCCTGATGCCGTAGAGGTCCGAGAAGACCTTCCCGTAGTACTCGCCCGCGAGCTTTGAGACCGCGTAGGGGGAGAGCGGTGTTGGTGGCATCGTCTCGCGTTTGGGAAAGGTCGGGTCATCACCGTATATCGCGGATGTGGACGCCGCCACGACTGCCGGCACACCGCACTCCTTAGCGGCCCAGAGGACGTTTGTGGTTCCGCCGACGTTTGCCGTGTTCGTCTCCCGTGGCATCTCAACCGATCGGGGCACGGAGGCTATCGCAGCCTGGTGGAATATGCCATCCGCGCCCCTGAAGGCCTCGAGCAGGAGATCATAGTCAGTAACGCTCCCCTCGATGAACGTCACCCCCGGATGGTCGATGAGGGTTCTGAGGTTCTCCCGCCGCCCGGAGGAGAGGTCGTCGATGATTATGACCTCGTGGTCGCGTGCCAGATGCTCTGCGAGGTTGGAACCGATGAACCCGGCCCCGCCCGTGACGATGTAGCGCATACCGATGGTTAGGCGCTCAAGTGATTTGAGCGTTGCCGGATCTATCCGGGGCAGCGGTGCCCGCCGGCACCAGGGGCTCCCTGTTCTCTGTTACCGGGGGGAATACCCGCGTTCCGCCTGATTATCCGGTTTCCCGGGCCCTGCCCGGTGCGGCCAGCCGGCACCCTGATCGGGACGTCCGTTCATATAGCATCATACGGTTTATAGGGGTGCAGATCACTCATCCTTCTTCTCGTTTGAGAGGGGGAAATACTGCTGGTAGACCGATCTTCGCTCCTCAAGGTCGGTATGCAGGTAGATCTCGGTCGTCTTGATAGAGGAGTGCCCCAGGTTCTCCTGCACGACGCGGAGGTTCTTCGATCTCCGGTAGAGTTCGCTCGCGTAGGAATGCCGGATTTTATGCGGCGTAATCCCTTCTGGAGCGTTTTCCTTGAAGATATGCTGGACGGTCCGCGGGGAGATATGATTCCCCTGCTGGCCCACGAAGAGTGGTCCTTCAATCCTGTTGCCGATGAAATCATCGATATCCTCAAGGGTCTTTTCGTCGACGAAAACCGTCCGTATCTTATCGCCCTTCCCCTTCACCCGGATCGTCTGCTCCTCGAAATCGATATCCTCGACGTTTATTGCGCAGAGCTCTGAGACACGGACGCCGGTGGCGTAGATCAGGCGGACGATCAGCTTATCTCGCTCATTCTCAATGGATCGGAGCAGGCGGATCACCTGGCTGTGTTTGAGGTATCTCAGCTCCTGGTTCTTGATCCGCGGCCGTTCCACCCCGAGCATGGGGTTTGTGGCCACGACCCCCTGGGTGTAGAGGTAGCTGTAGAACGAAGAGAGCGTCGATATCATCCGGTGCAGGGTCTTTGGCCTGTAATTCTGTTCCTCCGTGATGCAGGAGAAGAAGTCAGTGACGAGGGCTGACGAGACGTTGACGTCCGCACTCAGAGGGGCACTGTCGAGATCCTCCCGGGAGGGATCCTGGCACCCCTGCTGTCTGATCCAGGCATACCTGGCGAAACGCCGGATGGTCTCCTCGTACTTTTTGATGGTCCGGGGCGAGTAATTCCGCATCCTGAGGTAGGCACTGAAGCGATCCAGCCATTCTGAGAAGGAAGTGTTTTCCATCGGTTAATAGGTTGAAAGACGAAGCATATCAAGATTGCGGTAAATGCCTATTCCCCGCAATAATGATCCGACCCACAAGACCTGCTCAAACCTCCAGAAGTTCTATCACCCTGCCCGGATACCCACTCCAGGTATTGTGCTGCATGGGATACCTCACGCGAGTAATGGATGATCAGGAATCCACATATCGGTTCCAAAAAAAAGATATTCTGGATGTATGAAGTATTGGTGTTAGGAGGTATGGGGCTGCTCTCCCGGGTGGTCGGGTGGCAGACCCTGATATATATTGTTCTCTTCTGAGTATATGAACCCCTTACCGTGCGGGGTGAAAGTAAACAATTGTGCGGTCGCTACCGATCGTATGCAGTCTGGAGACCCTGCCGATATATAAATGACCCCTGTAGAATGGATTAGATGCCTGATCATCTCTTCAGGTATGTCCAACCATCTGGAGGGATGCGATCCGGGATTAAACGCATGATATGAGGGTCCAAAAAAACCGATATATTCCCCGCGATTCCCGGGGGCCGATACCTGTGGAGATAGCAGAACAGCCATATTTGATTCCTGTGCCTGTATATCCGGCCCTGGTGGCGGCCAGGCCCTCGATGCGATTCTTTCACGATCCATCGGTACGGAAAACTGCCCTCCCGGAATACCTGCTCAGAAGAGATCGCTATTGCCGGCGGCCCGCCTGTCCGCTCTTCGCGTGGTAGCGTTTCCCGGGGAGGTGGATCCCCATTCACAGGTGCTGTCTTGTACCTCCCGGGGATTATCGCTCGTCCTCCTCCAGATGACCATGACCCGCTATTGGGTGTAACCCCACCCTCTCAAAACCCGGGAATGCCGTGATATTGTATTCCGCGGGGATGTTCTGGCTCAATCCTCGACTCTGGCACCAGGATCAAAGAGACAGGTATAAACCATATGATGCTATATTTACAAGAAGCAGGCCAGGCTCCGGGGCAGGCGCCGTCTCATCTCCTGTATATTGAAATATCAAAACCAACAAGAGGATATGCAAAATGGAAGAGCCTGATCATCGCAACGACCCAACGAAGTACCAGAAGTTCAAGAAAGTTGACGGCGCCACCTACCGGCGGGTCAACCAGTTCCTGCGCAAACACACCCACATCACCGCTCGTGAGTGGGCGATCGCACGCCTCTGCGCAGACTTCAGGACCACCAGCGGCTCGGAGATGACGTTCATCGGTGAGAACCTCCCCGACCTCTGCCCGTTCATGCTTGAGACCTACACGCCGCAGGCGGTCAACCAGGCGAGGAGTTCGTTCAAGAAGAAGGTGAAGAAGGCCGGGGCCACATTCTTCTATGGGGCCATGTGCGGATTCTTCACCGCTGAAGAACTCGATGAGATCCTCTTTGAGGCAAGCGAGGTCGCCCGGTTCCTGCTGGAGGTCGAGGGTACAAGCCTGACCATCGACGACGAGATCGAGATCGAGGACCGGATCACCGAGGTGATGCGTGGCGTGGCCGAGGCTGCGTCGGTCATACTGAAGACCAGGCCCGGCCAGGAGGAGAGTGAAAGTCCATGAAGATCATTCAGATAGTCGGCCGTTCAAACACCGGAAAGACAACATTCATCAGGAGCCTGATCGGAGAGCTCTCAGCGCACGGGACCGTTGGAGCGGTCAAACGCCTGGGACACCACGGCTTTGCGCTCGAGCCCGGAAAAGACACGACACTGTTCTATGAAGCGCATGCTGCTATATCGAGCGGCATCGACGGGGATAAATCGGTCATCATCAGCCGGGAGAACAGCCTCGACGCCACCCTTGAGGTTCTCTGCAACGCCGGGATCGACTACGCCATACTTGAGGGGTTCAAGTCCCGGCCGTTTCCCCGGATCGTGATCGGCGATCTCGAGAGCGAGAACGTCGTGCTGCGTAACCCTTCAGTCGGCGACGTGATCGCAGCACTCCCGGAGTTTGAGGATTTCTATACGGTTGAAGGACTGGTCAGGGAGCTGAAGCGTGAGCACGGCGTCTCGCATACCGGGGCCATCCTCACGTTCAACGGGATCGTCAGGGAATGGACCGGCACCGAGCGGACGGAGTACATGGAGTTTGATGCGACCGTCGACACCCTGGCAGAGAGTCTCAGGCAGGAGATAGAGTCCGTCCCCGGTATCATCGGCGCACGGTTCCACCACCGGAAAGGCCGGCTCTACGCCGGGGACGATCTAACCTATGTTGCTATACTTGCAAAGCACCGCCAGGAGGCATTCGCCGCCGCGAGCAGGGCGATCGACCGACTGAAGCAGGAACTCCATGACGTGGAGAAGTAACACCTATGCACGACAAAAAACGGATGTTTGGAACGAACGGCGTCCGCGGGGTAGTCGGGGATATGATGACACCGACCCTCGTCCTCAAGATCGGCGCCGCGCTCGGTTCGATGCGGAAGGGCACCATCGCCGTCGGCAGGGATACACGGACGTCCGGCGAGGCCCTGGCGCACGCCCTCAAAGCCGGTCTTCTGATGACCGGGTGTGACGTGGTGGATATGGGCATCCTCCCCACGCCGGCCCTGCAGTTCATCATAAAGACTGACGACCGGTTCGCCGGCGGCGCCATGATCACCGCGTCTCACAACCCCCCTGAGTATAACGGTGTTAAGGTCATCGAGGCCGATGGGACCGAGATGGCGGACGACGAGACCATCAGGCTTGAGAACCGGTTCTTCGCCGACGAGTTCGACACAGTCGCCTGGGACAGCGTCGGCAGAGAGGCCACCGCACCCGAACGCATCGAGGAATACATCCAGGCGATCGTGAGGCACTTCCCGGCAGGCATCGGCGAGGGTATGACCGTCGTCGTCGACCCCGGTTCCGGTCCCGCCGCCCTCACCACGCCTCTCATACTCGAGAGGATGGGCTGCCAGGTTCACACCATCAACGCCCGGATCGACGGCACCTTCCCGGGCCGTATGCCTGAACCGACCCCTGAAGGACTGCAACCCCTCTCGGATATGGTCATCGCAACCGGCGCTGCCTTCGGTGTGGCACACGACGGCGATGCCGATCGGGCAGTCTTTGTTGATAACAGAGGACGCTATATAGAAGAGAACTACGAGTTCGGCCTGATCGAGGACTACGTCTGTCGCAGGAACCCCGGCGGTCTCATCGTCACCCCGGTCGCCACATCCCGCCTGATCCAGGATATAGCCGATAAGCACGGGTGCACTATCGACTACACCCCTGTGGGGAGCATATACGTTGCACGCCGGATGATCGAGCTCATCAGTCAGGGAAAGACCGTCTCGTTTGGAGGTGAAGGAAACGGTGGCCTGATCTACTCCGACCACCAGTTCTGCCGGGACGGGGGTATGACCGCTGCAATGATGGTAGCGGTTCTTGCGGATCAGAGAGAGAAGGAGCTATCAGATCTCCTCGACGCCCTCCCGATCTATCACCTGATCAAGGAGAAATATCCCGCCCCTGATCCGGCCGCACTGGTCCGCACCGTCGAGGAGGCATTTGAGGGAGAGACCGTTGAGAAGATCGACGGTATCAAGATCATCAGGACTGATGCATGGGCGCTGGTGCGGGCTTCGGGCACGGAACCGATGGTCAGGATCATGATNGAGTCAGGAGATCCAGACATAGCCGATGCCCTGTACCGGGAGATCGTGCAGGTGATCGGACCGGCCTGATCCCCCTCATNTCTGTGCAGGCGAAGTCCACCCCAATTAAATGTTCTATTCACAGAGGTGTGAACGAAACCTACTTTCCCCCATATTTCAGGTATTCAGGGGGATCTCTTAAAATTCCATCAAAGAATGGTCTTGCGGGAACGAAGCAATCTATATATACGATGATTGATATGCATGATACAGAATCTGCTGGAGAGCGGTGATCGAAATGGATGGTAAGCCACAGATGAGTCAAAAAATTATCTCTGCAATCTCTTCTGGCAATCCGCGTGAGGTCGAGAAGATAGCTTTAGATATTGCGGAGACCCGGACGAGGAAAGAGAAGAGATCCCTCTATGAACAGATGAATGCAGCCCTGGTAAAGGCAGCGTTCGAGGAGAATCAGCCGGAACTCTTAGGCCAGGTTGTCGAGGTGACAAAAGAGGAGGTATTCGATCTTATCCGGCGGATCACCGCTTTTTATCGTGAGACACAGGATGAGACGTGGTTCCGTACAATATTTACCCTGATCGACAAACTCGACCGCAAAAGTCATCAGTCCGATATTCTCGCAGAGGTCTCCCGTGATCTGGTACAGGCCGGGGTCGATACCGGTGATATCCACTATATCTGGAAAGGAGAAGAAGCCTTCAACCAGATCAGTATCCGTAAATATCGCTCTGCTATCCTCTCTGATATCATCCCGCTCTTCATCCAGTACGGACAGAAATACCAGAATGTCGATATCATGCAGCATGCTCTCCAGACGCTCTCCGAGATAAGCGACATATCAAAACAATCCCAGCTCCACGCCGATGTTGCCCGGGCGATCGCTGCCACCGGCATAGAGACGGGTGATATCCACCTCGTGGTCAGTAGCATCTTAAGCGCTACTGAGATCGACCAGAAGATCCGGCGCACCAACTCGATCACCGACATCGTAGATGCTGCCTGGCGATCTCCGCTGAAAAAAGAGATCGTCGATATCGAAAAGATTNTAGATTATCTCTCCAGGATCCCCGAAGAACGACTCACCGAGGTTCTTGCGATCCTGACCGANCACCTCCTCGACCGCCAGCGGGACAAGAAAGATGTCTACACCCGGTTGCTCAGGCTCGATGACGAGAAGCTCTGGGCTGGCCAGACCATTGTCCTCGAACTCCTGAAGAAGGCGGAACGTAGCGGGGATCGATGGTACCTCGACAAAGCGTTTGAGTTCAATGCCAGGAGCATGGTAGAGACCAAGCTCCCCATTGAGGAGATCGTCCTCTCCGGCATAGCAGTCGTCGAGAAGAGTGGCAACCCGACCATCCTCCTCGATGTTGCACCGCTGATCGACGAGTCCTGTGATACTGCAAAGGCCGGCCATCTCTACCGGCAGATCACTGATGCCCTCTCCAGGATGGGCGACTTCTACCACGCGATCGAGGTCATGAAGAAGGCCAGTGCCACCACCCAGAGGATCAATGCCCAGTTTTTCGATACCAGTGTCCGCCTGATCAAGGATGGTATCAAACGTGACGAGATCGGACTCGTCCGCGAGAACATCCTTGCCACACTGGATACCGATATTATCGACTCGCTGATACACCAGGCGGTGACTGACTTCTGCAAGGACTACACCTTTGGCGAAGTCGTCGGGCACGCATCAGCAATAAAAGAACTTGCCCGGTTACACCAGGCACAGGATACCCTGCTCCTCGAGTGCAATACCATCCTGATCGGGCGGGGATTCATCCGCCAGGAGGATCCATCCGGCCTCGTGAACCTNGTAAGCCAGATCGAGGATCAGACCCTGCGTGAGCAGGCCATTACGGCNATCGTCGTCGAGATGGCACGGATCGGTGTCGCCCGAAAAGACCGGGATCTCCTCCGGCGTGCGACTGCACTCACCTGTGAGATCATGGACCAGCAGGCGCGGGCTGAGGCACTCGGCGGCGTCGTGGATCAGGCGGCTATTCTTGCCATGGAAGACGGCGATCTTGAACTCCTCCACGGTATGCGGATCCTCTCTGCATCCCTGCTGGAACCGGACTACTGCCTCCTCGCGATGGGCAAGGTGATCCACGGACTGATCATGTACGGGATCGAGCAGCTCTCGCTCCAGGCGCTCGATGAAGCGACCCAGATCCTCTCCCAGATCACTGATCCGGCACTGCAACGGCANCTGGTCGACCCACTCATCGANGGTTACATCCGTGTCGGAAGCCTGCAGGCGGCAGACCACCTCTCCCGGGGCGGTGCCCGGGTATTCGAGGGCATGATGGAGCCTTTCACGATCGCGCTCGACCTTCTCAAGACTCTCACCCCATATGAGGAGATCTCGATCAGGATAGCGAGCTACGTCGACATCATGCTCGAGTATACCCAGGTCTATGCGAGCCCGATCTTTGCCATCCCGATGGCCCTCCTCTCTCTGGAGATCAAGGATAAATACGAGCGGACTGCCATGATCCAGCGGATCCTCACGTTCTTCACTGAGTATGTCAGGGAGTTTGACCTGACTGATCCTTATGAGGTGATGTCTCATTTGCTGGAGAGTATCGCCGGGGCGCTGGAGACACCGCAGGTGCTTGAACTTATGTACCGCCTCTTTGAACACACCGGCGATGTCTACTCGCGGTATTCAGGTATGTACCGGATCGTCGGCGCTTACACCGCTCTCGGCAACGAGAGACGGGCCGAGGAGATCGTCGAGAACCTGCACGAGACCATAGGCGCCATCGCCGACCCCTCTGTCCACACGATCATGCTCACCGATCTGGTGGGACTCATGGCCGGGATCGATCACATCGCGGCCAGGGACTATCTCACTGAAGCTCAGGGGATGCTCAGGTTCATCGATCCGGAGCGGGAGGCGTTCGTCAGGAAGAACCTGATCTACGCTGCAAGGAACCTCAACGCAGTCAACCGACTGGAAGAGAATGTCGATTGGGCAGTTGAGCAGGTCAGCAGGATCGAGGACCCTGTGGAGTATGTGGATGCACTGGCGGCCGTCTTTGACATGGTCAGCGAACCCGTCCAGAGGAAGGAGATCCTCTCGGCCATGTGTCACACAGTGGTGAGCATCCCCTCTCCGTATATCCGTCTCTCGATGCTCTTTGACGTGACGCGATTTGCCGAGACCTACGGTGATGAGGAGGAGATCGATGAACTGCTGAAGGGCATGGAGAGGACGGCAGAGAAGATCCAGATCCCATTCATCACTGCCATGACGCGACAGCGTATGGCCCGGTTGCTCTTCTCGTTCTACCGGAAGACCGGGAGATTGGCCGTGCAGCAGCGGGCCATCGATCTCATCTCCACCATCAACGATGACCGGATCCGCTACAGCATGATGGTCCAGCTCGAGCAGGCAATGCCTCAATCCTGGAAAAATACCGTTTTTGGCAAGATCCTCGACTGTCGCGAGAAGATCCGGCGCGGCGAGTACACCACAAAGGATATGATCGCACTCGACCGGGCCATAAGGTCGGCGCCCGATCGGGCCAGGCGGGCGGTCTACTACACCGAACTCTTCCTCATAGCCAGGAACGCGGGGCAGCACGATCTCTCAGAACGGATGCTCGATAGTGCGCTTGGCGAGGCGAAGATCATCAGACCACTCTCCCGGCGGGCTTTCGCGCTCGGGGATATGGCGTGCCGGATATATGCCGAGCACTATACGGATCGATCCAGAGAAATTCTTGATCTGGCCGTGAGTGAGGCCCTCAACATNCGTGATACGGAAGTCCGGGATAGNGTATACGACGAGCTGGATATGTCCATACAGGTCGTTCAGGAGCACTGGTTGTGAAGACGATCGAGATCCGGCTATCGGGAAGGGTGCAGGGTGTCGGGTTCCGTGTATGCATACGAAAGATCGCCGCCAACCTTGGCGTCGGTGGTGAGGTCATGAACCTCCCTGATGGGAGGGTGCTCATCACCGCCACCGGGGAGCCCATCGTCCTGGATAAGTTTGTATCCATGCTCTACGGGTGTCCCCGGGTCGTCATCAGGGATCTCGTCTCGCAGGAGATCCCTCTCGCTCGCTATCCTGAGTTTACGATCCAGCGGGACGCCTACCAGTACACCACGTGAAATCCGGCGTTTGTGAGAAGTGCATCCCGAAGGATCTGTACCTGCGTATCGATCCGGGTCTGGTCGATGGAGTCGCGGAGCGCCTGGACGAGCTGGTTTGAGATATTCGTATCCAGGTAACACCTCTTCTCGCTGCATTCGTAGTCATTCTCCGATATCTTCTCCCTGGCAAACCTGATGACGGTGCGGTCCACCATCACTGCTTTCTGAGGTTCGATGAGATCATGAACGAGGCTCCCCGGCCCCTCATGGAGCATGCCACGGTCGGGGTTGAGGTGGGCGCCGACCATGGAGACGCAACAGTTGCCGTAGAGCATCGCGTAGCCGAGCGAGAACATGGCGTTGACCGGGTCGTTGTAGGGGCGGGTTGCCCGTCGGTGAAACCCGAGTTCGTGTGGGATGGCGCGGGAGAGGATCTCATAGTACATATCGCCCGTCAGGCGGGAGAGTCTCCGGATCCCCTCCATGGTGACCGAGGCTGCAAGCTCCTCCCGGGCCTGGTAGAGGAAGTCGAGTTCCCCGACATAGAAGATGTCATGGCCGGTGCAGTCACAGATCTCATCGAGGAGGAGGAGTCTTGACTGCAGGCCTGCAGATGCAATCGACTGCGCGAACCGGTAAGGGGTCGCCCGTTCCTGGGCTATGCGTACTCCATCCTCTGGCTGATAGCCGTAGGGGTAGAGGTAGCCGACAGGAGTGCCGTCGGCATCAAAGAAGGTGATGGCAGTGCCGGCTTTGAGGAGGTTTGTCACCGCCGAGGTGTGCAGGGTATGGCCACCGACGATCAGGAGGTGTCTTACCGCCTGGAGTGGGTAGCGCCTGGTGGTACCCCCTTGCGCGATGACCAGTTCCCGTGTCGTTGCCTTGATATGCCCCCCGTAGCCGAAGACAGGGATCCAGGGTTGTGCCGCTGTAATACTATCCCTCTGTAAATGAATAGTGGGCGCCTTTTGGTGATTAATGCATCGAAGTGGCGGTATACGGGAAGAGGCCCGGTTGCCGGCGCACCCCCGGACTGTCACGGTGTGGCATGTCATGGGTTAACAAACCTTTTCCGCACCGACCGCCCACATAGAGGTAGCATAGAGGTAGATATGCCCGGCAGCCCTGTCGCCATGTCGCAACGTCCGGCCGCCGGGAACACGTGGCTACCATATCAGCGTGCGGCCGGCGGGGGGATTCTCCCCTCTTCCCCGGCCAACAGCATACCGATGGGATACATATGTTCTGGAACAGGGCGATGGAGACAATCCGGCCTGATGAACTCGCGGATCTTCAACTGAAACGGCTGAGATGGACGCTTCGTCAGGCACAGGAAGTAGGGCTATACAGAAAAAAATTCAATGAAGCAGGCATCTCGCCGGACGATATCAGGACGCTTGACGATCTGGTGAAACTCCCCTTCACTGATAAACCGGAACTCCAGGCCGGGTACCCGTTCGGTCTTCTTGCGGTCCCGTTCAGGGATATCGTGCGGATTCACACAACCTCCGGCACGACCGGGAAACCGACGGTCGTCGGCTACACCCGGGGAGATCTGGATAACTGGTCGGAGCTGATCGCGCGGAACATGACCATGATCGGACTCGGGGAGGATGATATCTTCCAGAACGCGGTCAATTATGGTCTCTTCACCGGGGGTCTCGGGTTCCATTACGGCGCCGAGAAGATCGGCATGACCGTGATCCCGAGCGCGACCGGGAATACCCGCCGCCAGATCGAGATGATCGAGGACTTCGGGGTGACTGCCATCCACTGCACGCCCAGTTACGCTCTCCACCTCTCCGAGGTGGCCGAATCAATGGGAAAGACCCTCGATACCCTGCGGGTCGGTATATTCGGGGCCGAACCCTGGTCTGAGAGTATGCGGACCGAACTTGAGCGACGTCTCGACCTGAAGGCCTACGACAGTTACGGTCTCTCCGAGATGTATGGTCCCGGGGTGGCGTTTGAGTGCCCGGAGCGTAACGGTCTCCACATCTGGCATGACTGCTACCTCGCCGAGATAATCGATCCCGAGACGGGTGAGCGCCTCGCCCCGGGTGAGCGGGGGGAACTCGTCATAACACCGCTCGTCAAGGAAGCGTTACCACTCATCCGCTACCGCACCGGCGATGTGACGCGGTTGCTCGAGGGCGAATGCGCCTGCGGACGCGGCGTGCGGATCGAGAGGATAACGGGCCGTAGCGACGACATGCTCGTCATCCGGGGGATCAACGTCTTCCCGTCGCAGATCGAGCATGTGCTCCGGTCCCTCCCCGAGGTCGGGGAGCAGTTCATGGTCTATGTCGACCGCACGAAGCACCTCGATGAGATGATCATCGAGGTGGAGATGACCCGCGCCGGGTTCTCGGGCGAGCTCCAGGACCTCGCCCGCATCCAGAAGAAGATCGCCGGCGAACTCCACGATATCCTCGGGCTCCGGACCGCCGTGAAACTGGTTGAACCCGGATCCCTGCCCCGGTTTGAGGGGAAGGCGAAGCGGGTCATCGACCGGCGGAGGGATCTCTGATGGGGTGCTGGAACCGGAGCGTCGAGGCGATGCCGCCCGATGAACTCCGTGAGATCCAGTACAAACTCGTAAAGTCGTTGATCGGGCGTATCTACGAGACGAGCAAGTTCTACCGCCGGCGGATGAAGGAGCAGGGGGTCCGGCCTGATGATATCAGGTCGCTTGCAGATCTCGGAAAGCTTCCGTTTATGTACAAACAGGATCTCCGGGACAACTACCCGGACGGTCTTTTCTGTGCGCCAAAAGATGAACTGGTCCGCTACCACGTCTCGTCCGGCACGACCGGGAAACCGACGGTCGTCGGCTATACCCGGCGCGATATCGAGAACTGGAGTGAGTCGCTCGCACGCGCATTCTCTTCCTGTGGTATCGGACGCGGGGACGTCCTCCAGGTGAGCTACGGCTACGGTCTCTTCACCGGCGGACTCGGGGTCCACTACGGCGCCGAGCGTGTCGGCGCAACCGTCCTCCCGACGAGCGTCGGGAACACCGAACGCCAGATCGAACTGATGCAGGATCTCCACACCACCGCCATCGCCTGTACCCCCTCCTACCTCCTCCACATGGGAGAGGTGGCCGAGAGGATGGGCGTCTCCATCAAGGATGAGACCGATCTCCGGGTCGGGTTTCTCGGGGCAGAGCCCTGGTCTGAACAGATGCGGAGCCGGATAGAGGAGTGGCTCGGGATCCGCGCCTACGATATCTACGGTACGAGCGAACTCTCCGGACCCATGTTCACCGAGTGCTCCGAGCAGAAGGGTATCCATATCTGGGGCGACCTTGCCCTCGTCGAGGTCATAGACCAGGAGACCGGCGAGGTGCTCGAGCCCGGTGAGCGGGGAGAGATGGTCGTCACGATCCTCCAGAAAGAGGCGTTCCCCCTGATCAGGTACCGGGTCGGGGATATAACCATCCTGGATGACGCCCCCTGCGCCTGCGGGCGGACCCATCCACGTATACAGAGGATCCAGGGGCGCGTGGACGATATGCTCATCGTCCGGGGGATCAACGTCTTCCCATCGCAGGTGGAGCACGCCCTGCTCGAGATACCTGAGGTCGGCCGGCACTTCCAGATCGTCGTCGACCGGAAGGGTGCGCTTGACGCCATGCTCGTGCGGGTGGAGGTGAGCGAGGAGGCGTTCTCCGATAAGATCACCGATCTCATGATGATCCGGAAGATGGTGGAGCACCGCCTCCGGGGCTCCCTGAACGTGGGCGTGGCCGTGGAACTGGTCGAACCGGGTTCTCTCCCGCGTTTCGAAGGCAAATCAAAGAAAGTCGTTGACAGGAGGTCATTGTAATGGAGAAGTCGTATATCATCAAACAGATCTCAATCTTTTCAGAGAACCGTCCCGGACGGCTGGCTGCTATCGCCGGCGCGCTCCGGGATGCGAAGATAAACATCTTCGCGTTCAGTATAGCCGAGGCGAACGGGTTTGGAGTCGTCAGGGCGCTCGTGGATCGCCCGGAGGATGCCCACCGGACACTGACCGATCTCGGGTTCCGCGTCTCGTTCACCGAGGTTATCGGTGTCCGGATGCGCGATGAGCCCGGGGGCCTCTCCGAGATCGCGGCGGTTCTCGGGGATGCCGGGGTCAACATCGAGTATGCCTACGCCTACTCGGGCAGGGATGGGGCGGTCCTGATCGTGCGCGTCGATCAGGTCGAGGATGCCGTCCGTCAGATCCTCGATTGTGGCGGAGAACTCCTCAAAGCATCTCTCTTCCAGTGAGCGGGCGATCGGGGATCCTCCGGGCAGGGTTCTCCCTGGAGGCCGATGGTGTGCGGTCCGCTGCAGATGTTTCATCACAACCTTTTATTTTCTGTCACCTCCCAGCTTTTCGGTAACAGAGAGATCTTCATGCCTGCCAATCCCGATCTCGTTCAGCGCCGGATCGTCCTCGTCATCGCCACCCTCGCCGCGTTCCTCACACCGTTCATGAGCTCGGCGGTGAACATCGCTCTCCCGTCCATAGCCGCCGAGTTCGCCCTCGACGCCGTCTCGCTGAGCCTCGTGGCCTCATCGTACCTCCTCGCGACAGCGATGTTCCTCGTCCCGTTCGGTCGTTATGCCGATATCTACGGACGTAAACGGATATTCACTCTCGGCGTGATGGTCTTCACCGTATCGGCAATGCTTGCGATGCTCGCGACATCGGGGCCCATGCTCATACTCATCCGGTTCATCGAGGGTATGGGGAGCGCCATGATCTACGGCACCGGTGTCGCCATGATAACCTCGGTCTTCCCGCCAGAAGAGCGGGGGCAGGCGCTCGGAGTCAACGTCACCGCGGTCTTCATCGGTCTCACCATCGGACCGTTCCTCGGCGGATACCTCACCGAGTTCCTCACCTGGCGGAGTATCTTCCTCACGAACATCCCCCTCGGTATATACATCATATACCAGGTCCGCCGCCACCTGGACGAGGAGTGGGCCGACGCGCGCGGGGAGAAGTTCGATCTTCCGGGATCGGTCTTCTACAGCATGATGCTCCTTGCCGTTATGTTCGGGCTCCCACACCTCCCTGACCCCGGCGGCATCGTTGCGCTCGTCTTCGGTGTGATTCTCGCCGGCGCCTTCTACGCCTGGGAGACCCGGACGCCGGACCCGGTCCTCAACATCCCGCTCCTCGCATCGAACAGGGCGTTTGCGTTCTCAAACCTCGCTGCCCTGATCAACTTCAGCGCGACATTCGCCGTCGCGTTCCTCCTCTCCCTCTACCTCCAGGTGGTCAGGGGGCTTGACCCCGGCACCGCCGGGCTCATCCTGGTAGCGCAACCGATCGTCCAGGCGATATTTGCCACCCCGGCCGGGAGGCTCTCTGACCGGGTTGACCCGCAGTACGTCGCATCGGCGGGTATGGTCTTCATAACCCTTGGGCTTGCCATCTTCACGTTCCTCACACCGGAAACNCCGATACCGGAGATCATCGCGAGCCTCGTGCTCCTCGGATTCGGGTATGCCCTCTTCTCATCCCCGAACACGAACGCCATTATGACCTCGGTCGACCGGTCTCTCTACGGCGTTGCGTCGGGGATGCTCGCCACCATGCGGACGACCGGTATGATGCTCTCGCTTGCGATCGTCACCGTCATATTCGCTCTCCTCATCGGCACAACACAGATCTGCCCTGAGGTCCAGGGATCCTTCATGGCGAGTCTCCACGCGACGTTCATGGTCTTCACCATCCTCTGCACCCTCGGCATATTCGCCTCGCTCACTGCCCGACGTCGGGTGACCCCTGCTCCTTAACACAGTACACGGAGTAGACCTGCCGGTCATCTTCCCCGGTGACGTCCACCCCGTGCACCTCGTTCTCAAACCCGGGGAAGAGGGTATCAAACTCCTGCAGGGAGAGGAGAAGGTCAATGATCGCGCGCGTGGCCGGGCCGCACCGCTCTCCCGGCATTATGACCGGGATACCGGGCGGGTAGGGCACGACCATCACCGCCACGGTCCTCCCCTCGATCATGCTCACCGGGATCGCTTCGACATCCCCCCGCACAAGATGGCGGTAGGCCTCCGCCGGCGTCATCATGGGCTCGGGCAGCGCCGCGTAGACCTCCCGCGCGAGATCGGCGATCGAGGCACCTTTCAGGTGTTCGTGCATCTCCTGGCAGAGGTCGGAAAGTCCTCTTCCGGAATATCGGGCCGGGTACCTCTGCACAAGGTCCGGGAAGACCTCCTCGAGCGGACTGTTTTTATCGTAGAGGGCTTTGAACCGGAAGAGTTCCGCAAGGAGCGTCCCGGATTTTCCCTTGGTGATCCCGAGCGTGAAGAGGACCAGGAACGAGTAGTACCCGGTCTTCTCAACGACGATCCCGCTCTTCCGGAGGTACTTCGTGACGATGCCCGCCGGTATCCCCCGATCCTCCATCCCCCCGCCCGACCGTATCCCGGGTGTGAGGATGGTCACCTTGATGGGATCGAGCATGGCGTAGCCCTCCTCGATGCCATTAAACCCGTGCCAGGGATCGCCCGGACCGAGGAGCCAGCAGCCAGCGTGGTTCCGGAGGAAGAGGTCGTCCGTCTCCCCGAGCGGCGTCTCTGTCCCCTGGACCATGATACAGTCCGGCTGCCACACGGTGAACCACCAGTAGTTCTCCTCCGGGAGGAGGCTTGCCCGGATCTCTTCTGCCACCGTCACCATCTTCTTCCGAAAGACTATCGCCTCCTCTATCGCCTCTTCGATGAGGAACTTCCCCGAGTGTCCGGCCATCATCCGGGCTGCGACATCAAGGGAGGCGATTATAGTATACTGGGGGGATGTGGATGTGAAGATCATGAACGCCTCGTTGAATCGGGAGTGATCGATCGGTCCCTGGCCCTGCCGGATGTGGAGCATCGAGCCCTGCGAGAAGGCGGCGAGAACCTTATGGGTCGACTGGGTGGCAAAGACCGTCGGGCCGATCGCATCCCGCGTGTGCATACCGAACCGCCCGGCATAGAGGGGGTGGAACCTGGCGTAGGCGGACCACGCCTCATCGAAGTGGAGGTACGGGACAAAACCACGCAGTCCCTCCTCGATCCCTTCAACGCTGTAGCAGATCCCGTCGTACGTCGAGTTCGTGATCACGGCCAGGCGGACGGTCTGCCCTGAGGGGTCGTCTATGAGCGGGCAGGCCCGGATCTTCTCTCTGATGACTTCGGGGCGGAACTCGCTGCTGTGGATGGGGCCGATGATCCCGTACTCGTTTCTTGCCGGTGTGAGGTAGATCGGGATGGCGCCGGTCAGGATGATCGCATGCATCACGGATTTGTGGCAGTTGCGGTCGACGAGGACGACGTCGCCGGGGGTGACGGTGCCGAGCCAGACGATCTTGTTTGCGGCTGATGTGCCGCCGGTGACGAAATAAGTCTGGTCTGCGCCAAAGACCTCCGCGGCCTTGCGCTCCGCTTCATCGACGACGCCAGAGTGTTTCAGGAGCGATCCGAGCTCTGGCACCGAGACCGAGAGGTCGGCCCGGAGGGTGTTTTCGCCGAAGAAGTTGTAGAAGATCCGGCCTGCCGCGCTCTTGAGGAACGCGACGCCTCCCATGTGCCCGGGCGTATGCCAGGAGTACCTGTACTCCTCGACGTAGTCCATCAATCCCTGGAAGAACGGCGGGAGGACGCCGGCAAGATAGCTCTTTGCCGCACGTTTGATGTGCCCGGCGATGAATGCCGGTGTATCCTCAAGTTTCCATATGTAGCCATCGATCCGGGATATGACGCCGAGGGGTATGGCGGAGATCGCCAGTTTCTCGGTGTTCAAGAAGATCGGAACCCCGGGGTTGCGCTCCCTGATGATGTTGATGACGTCTGCGGCGGTGAGCATACCGTCCGCGGCCTCGGGGGTGAGCTCCCAGTCGATGACGATACAGCTCGTATGCGGGTGCGAGAGGAAGGCGTGGACCCCATCCCGGGCGGTCAGGGCTTCTATGACAGGAAAATCTTCAGATTTCAGTTCTCGCACGATCTCGCGGGACGCCCGCCCCTCCGCTGTATCCGAGTGTAGTTCGTCGTCGATGATGAGAATGGGAAACTCTTCCAGGTAGTCCATGCGGTCACGCTCCTGGATGATACTCTCCGGGGGAGGGTTTAAACTGTTTTGATCTCCCATATATACTGGAAAAGAGAACAGCCCGATCCTGTAGGCGCAGCGTCCCCTCCGGACGAGATCGTCGCCTCCTCTAGCCTCAACCGGACTTTCGAACCCGCTGCCGGCCTCGCCCTCATCGGGAGAGAGTCCCGGCAACAGGAGGTACGGGATCCAGAGATCTACCGGGTCGATGACCTTTATATACGGAAACGGCAACCTACCACGTATGACAGGCAAGGACTCAAATCCACTGGTGTTCAGTCTGGGGTTCGACGTCCACTACCCCGGCCAGCTCAATTCCAGGTTTCGGCCTGAGATGGCGAAGGGAAAGAGAAACCTGAGAGATATTTACTTCAATCCGGATATAAAGGAAGGCCTTGGACAGGCCATCGACCGCTCTTACCGGCCCGCGACAGAGATCCTCCTCGATCTCCTGGATGAGGGATTTAAGTGTGCTTTCTGCATCTCCGGTGTGGTGCTGGAGCACCTGGAGGAGTGGTATCCAGATATGCTTGAACTCTTATCCCGTGCGGCGACTCACGAGAATGCTGAAGTCCTCGCGCAGACCTACTACCACAGCGTCGCCGGTATGTTCACCGATACGCAGGAGTTTGTGGACGAGCTCCTCATGCACCGCGATCTCATGAATGAGCAGTTTGCAGCCGCACCGACGACGTTTGTGCACACAGACTACCCTATCACCCCGGCCACAGCCGAGGCCCTCATCGAGTCCGGGATCCAGGCTGCCATAATCGAGGGGGCTGCTACGGAGCGGGATCCGAATCATACCTATACCTGCCATGGTCTCCCGGTCCTCGTCACCCATTGTGACCTTGCCGATGATATAGCGGTGCGGTTTCCACAGCGGGAGTGGGACAGGTGGCCGCTCATGGCTGACCGCTACGCTGAGTGGATCTCGGCATCTCCCGGTGAATGCGTCACGCTCTTCCTCGACTACCGGATCTTCGGGGATATCTTCGGGCAGGAGACGGGTATCCTTGAGTTCCTGCGCGCACTCCCATCTGCCCTCGCCGATGCAGGGGTCGAGGTTGTGCATCCCTCAGACGCCGCCCGGATCCCCCCGCATGACGATATAGGAGAGACTGCCGAGCAGGTCAGCCCTGATAGCCCGCAGAGCTCGCAGAGAACCATATTGCAAAACACCGCGATCGAGGCGCTCGAAGCGGCCGGGGACCTGGTTAGAGATCGAGATATCTGGCGCCGCCTCCTCGATACCGAACACATCCGGCGGATGGCCATGCGCCCGGCCGCGTGCGGTAGACCGCTCCATATCGCCATCCACCAGGAGACCTATGATTACTTCACATCGTTCATGCGGATCCTCTCGCACCTCGAGGAGCGCTCTGCATCCAGCGCGCGGTCACAGAGGTCCACCCTCTCGCTACGTTGCGTCCCCCCCGGTTATGCGTTCTCTTTCTCATCATGCGATCGGCCGGCAGGATACGCTGCCCACAGCCTCCAGGAGCTCGCGGATATGCTCGAGTTTGCCCCGGATGATATCGTCTGTTACCATGTAGAGCGGGGTGACTTCTACCGGTGGATCAGCGAGGTCATCGGCGATGCAAAACTTGCAAAGGATATCCAGGGCATCGAGGATCGCACCAGACTCAGATTGACAGTTCAAGAAAGGATTGATACTCTATGGAAACGCTTAAGATAGCATTCTTCTGCTGGGAGGCGCTCCACTCCTCGTTCAAGGTAGGTGGCCTTGCTCCGGCGGCGACCCATCTCGCCGAGCATCTTGCGAAGAAGGGGCATGAGGTCCACTACTTCACGCGAGGATCCCCCGGGGATCCAACCGAGGTCAACGGCATCCACTACCACTACTGCCTGCCTTTCGGCGACAACATCGTCGAGTACTGCAAGACCATGAGCAACATGCTCACGGATATGTTTCATACCTGCGATGATCCGGCGTTTGATATACTCAACTTCCACGACTGGCACCTCGTAGAGGCGATGCATACCCTCCGCGACCGAAACACCGTCCTCTCCTTCCACTCAACCGAGTACGGTCGGCATGGAGGAAACTTTGGTGATTGGTGGGAGTTTCAGGAGATATCAGGCAAGGAGTGGTATGGAGGCTACATCGCAAAGGCGGTCACCGCCGTCTCAAACTCGACAAAGACCGAGGTGATGTGGCTCTACAACGTCCCTGAATGGAAGGTCACCGTCGTCCCGAACGGAATTGATCCCGAACCTTTCCGCATCAGGGTCGATCCGGGTGAGGTGAAGATGCAGTATGGTATCCATCCGCTCGCGCCCCTCGCCCTCTTTGTCGGGCGCCTCACCTACCAGAAAGGGCCTGATCTCCTGATCCAGGCCCTGCCCACTATCCTCTCCAGACGCTGGGATGCGCAGTTCATATTCGCCGGCACCGGTGATATGCGCGGATACCTGGAAGGAGCGGCGCACGGTCTTCCGGTGCAGTTCCCCGGGTACGTCTCTGATGCCGAGCATATCAGGCTCCTGAACGCCTGCGACCTCGTCGTCATACCGAGCAGGAACGAACCCTTCGGCCTTGTTCTGACCGAGGCCTGGAGCGCAGAGCGCTGTGTCGTCGCGACCGATGTCGGGGGTCTCTCCGAGAATATCGATAACTACGTCAATGGTATCAAAGTCCCCGTCCGTCCTGAGTCGATCGCCTGGGGGATCAGCCATCTCATCGATGATCCTGCTTACATGCAGAAACTCGGGAAAGCAGGTCGCTGGAAAGTGATGGAGAAGTTCAGGTGGAACGTCGTCACCGAGAAGATGCTCGGCGTCTACCGGAAGGTTCTCTCCGGCAACCCCTGAACCTGAGGGAGAGGTCATGCAACAGGCACTACCAGATATCACAAAGACCGGGAGCCTCATCAGTGACTACGACGTCTACCTCTTCCGACAGGGGAACCACTTCCGCCTGTACGAAAAACTGGGTTCGCACCCCGTAACATACGGCGGCGTGCAGGGGACATTCTTTGCGGTCTGGGCTCCAAACGCCGAGGAGGTCTCAGTCATCGGAGACTTTAACGGGTGGGAAACGGGCAGGAACCCTCTTTCAGTCAGGAATGGAGAATCCGGTATCTGGGAAGGGTTCATCCCCGGCGTCGAACACGGGATGCTCTACAAGTATCGTATCAAGAGCAGGTACAACGACTATACTGTGGATAAAGGCGACCCCTTTGCTCACTACTGGGAGATCCCGCCAAAGACCGCATCGATCGTCTGGGATCTCACCTACACCTGGCGTGACCGGGCGTGGATGCGGGGTCGCGAGGAGGATAACTCTCCCGATACCGCTATATCCATCTACGAGGTGCATCTCGGTTCGTGGCGGAAGGTGCCGGGGGACGGGAACCGTTCACTGAGTTACCGGGAGGCGGCAGGCAGGCTCGCCGACCATATGTTTGATGCCGGGTTCACTCACGTGGAGTTCCTCCCGATCATGGAACACCCGTTCTATGCTTCCTGGGGTTACCAGACGCTCGGCTATTTTGCCCCTACCAGCCGCTATGGTACCCCCCAGGACTTCATGTATCTCATCAACTACCTCCACCAGCGTGGGTTCGGGGTGATCCTCGACTGGGTGCCATCCCATTTCCCTGCCGATGGGTATGGTCTCTCCTACTTTGACGGTACCCACCTCTACGAGCACGCCCTCCCCGGCCAGCGCTACCACCCGGAGTGGAAGAGTTACGTCTTCAATCTCGGGAGAAACGAGGTCCGGTCGTTCCTTGTGAGCAGCGCGCTCTTCTGGCTTGATCGCTATCATGCGGACGGCCTTCGTGTGGATGCGGTCTCCTCGATGCTCTACCTCGACTATGCGCGGGATGCCGGAGCATGGACGCCCAACGTCTACGGCGGGAGGGAGAATCTTGAGGCTATAGGATTTCTCAGGAAGGTGAATGATGTGGTTCACGCAAGCTACCCCGATGCCCTCATTATAGCCGAGGAGGCGACCTCCTGGCCAGGGGTGACCGCCCCGACAATGACCGGAGGGCTCGGGTTTGATCTGAAATGGAACATGGGCTGGATGCACGATACACTGGATTACTTTGCGCTTGACCCGGTCCACCGGAAGTACCGGCCGGACCTTCTCACGTTCAGCATATGGTACGCATTCTCGGAACGCTATGTTCTGCCTCTCTCTCACGATGAAGTTGTCCACGAGAAGAGTTCGCTCGTCGGGAAGATGCCCGGCGATGAATGGCAGAAGCGGGCAAACCTCCGCCTCCTCCTCGGGTACCTGTTCACGCACCCGGGCAAGAAACTCCTCTTTATGGGGGCGGAGTTCGGGCAATGGTCTGAGTGGAGCCACGATGCCGGACTTGAGTGGCATCTCCTGCGGTATCCTCCCCACCAGGGGATCCTCCAGTGGGTCGGGGATTTAAACCGCCTCTACCGTCGCCTGCCCGCCCTCCATGAGCGAGATGCCGATCCAGAGGGTTTTGAGTGGGTCGATTTCTCGGACGTGGAGAAGAGTACCGCCAGCTACCTGCGCCGGGGGCATGATGCCGATGAGGTCGTCCTCGTGGCATGCAACTGCACCCCGGTGCCGCGCTACGGTTATCGGATCGGGGTCCCGTTCGGAGGGTTCTGGGAGGAGTTGCTCAACAGTGATGCGATCGATTACGGTGGGAGTGGTGTCGGGAACCTGGGCGGGGTGAAGGCAGAGCGGGTTCCGGCGCACGGCCGGCGGTGCTCGATCTCGCTCACCCTGCCCCCGCTCGGGATTGTCATCCTCGCGCCGGAGGGGGTGTGACCGGTGGCGGAACGTGCTATCTGCATTCATGGTCACTTCTACCAGCCCCCGAGGGAGAACCCCTGGCTCGAGGAGGTTGAGATCCAGCGGTCTGCCGCCCCTGACCACGACTGGAACGAGCGTGTGACTGCGGAGTGCTACGCTCCGAACACCGCCGCACGGGCCCTCACTGCGGAGGGCTTGATCGATGGTACGGTGAACACCTATTCACGGATCAGTTTCACGGCTGCGCCGACACTCCTCTCCTGGCTGGAACGGCGCAGGCCCGACGTTTATGAGGCGATCATCGATGCCGACCGGAAGAGCCGGTGGCACAACATCGGCCACGGGTCTGCGATCGCCTGCTGCTACAACCATATCATCATGCCGCTTGCGACCCGGAGGGATAAAGAGATCCAGATCACCTGGGGGATCCGCGACTTTGTGGCACGGTTTGGCAGGGAGCCGGAAGGGATGTGGCTCCCCGAGACGGCGGTTGACCTCGAGTCCCTGGACCTGATGGCCAGGGCCGGGATCCGGTTCACGATCCTCGCCCCCCACCAGGCCGGGAAGGTGCGGGCGATCGGGGAAGACGACTGGACCAACGTCTCCGGCAGGCGGGTCGAGACGCGGATGCCCTACCTCTGCCGTCTCCCCTCGGGCCGGGAGATCGCCATCTTCTTCTATAACGATACCATATCCCGCGATATCGCGTTTGGCTCTCTGCTCTCCGATGGGCAGCGGTTTACAGAGAGACTGATCGCGGCCTTCTCCCAGGATCGGGAGCACCCGGAGCTTGTGCATATCGCGACCGACGGGGAGACCTATGGCCACCACCGCAAGTTCGGGGAGATGGCGCTCGCCTACGCCATCCGCACCATCGAGGGGGAGGGGGAGGGGGACGCACGCCTCACGATCTACGGTGAGTACCTCTCTTCCCACCCGCCCACGCACGAGGTCATCATCCGGGAACGGACATCCTGGAGCTGCATCCACGGTGTCGAGCGCTGGCAACGGGGGTGCGGGTGCAACGGCGGGTCGTGCCCGGGGGGGTCGCAAGCCTGGCGCAAACCGCTCCGGGATGCGATCGATATGGTCCGGGACGCCCTCACCCCCCGATCCTCGGAGGCTCTCGCGGCATATCTCCACGATCCGACGGAGGCTCTGGGCGATGCTGTCGATCTCGTCCACAGCGGGTGGTCCGATGAGGCCACTGAAGCGTTCCTCTCCCGGCACGTGCTCCGCGATCTCACCCCCGATGAACGGCGGCGGACATTAACGCTCCTTGAGATGGAGCGGCAGATGATGTTGATGCAGACGAGTTGCGGCTGGTTCTTCGATGATATCACGGATCCCGGAAGCATCCAGGTGATGCGTCATGCGAGCCGCGCGATGGACCTTGCCTGGCAGATGCTCGGGATAGATCTTGAGCCTGCGTTCATCGATATCCTCAGTCGGGCCCCGGTAAACGACCCCGGGTACGCAACCGGTGCGGCGGTCTATGAGGCACGGGTACGGCCGGTGGCGATGGACCTTGCCCGGGTAGGGGCGCGGGGTGCCCTCTACAGGCTCTTCGGGCTTGAACCTCCCGCACTCCTTGCTCTCCAGGAAGACTGGCGTTATCGCCTGGAAGACGATAAACACCGTGGCCTTGCCGGGACCGTCCATATGCGATCCCGGGTGACGGGTGAGGAAGCGCTCTACGATCTGGTCGCGCTCTATGCGGGGATGGATCGGATCCTCATAGGCATGCGTGAGACGGCCGGCGATGAGGCGCTTCGGGCGGTGTGGGAGGAGGTGAAGGACTCCGGCACCCTCAATGCCTTCCCCCGGGTTTATACTGAGTCCGATCTCAGGGATGAGGAGCGCTGGGCGATCGCCCGCCAGATCCTCCCGGATATCGGCGAGGTTCTCTCCACGACTTACCGGGACGCGGCGGCGCTGATCAGGGTGGTCGAGGATCTCGATATCCCCGAGACCGGGGCTCTCACCCGGCTTACCGAGCACGCATGGAGTGAACGGCTCTGCGCGATGTTTGAGGCAGGGTGCCCTGACTATGATGAAGTTGAGGTACTTGCCAGGAAGATGGAGGAGAAGAACCTCAGACCCGACACTGCGCTCATCGGGGATGCGGCGATCAGGCGGATCACGCTCTCGACACAGGAAGCGGTGGATCGACCCACCGACCCGGCCCCGCTTAATGAGATCGTCCGCATCGTCCGGTGTGTGAGACTGCTCAAGATCCCGCTCACCTTCTGGGAGAGCCAGAACGTTATAATTCGTATGCGCACGCATTATAGGGAGATGTGGCGGCATGCCTGTGATGGTGACATGGATGCAGATCGGTGGGCGGAAGCGTTTGAGAAGGTGGCGATCTGCCTCGGCGTGAGGCTGATATGAACAGGCGGGGCAGCGGTGTTCTCCTCCATATAACGTCGCTCCCATCGACATACGGTATCGGTGACCTCGGGCCTGAGGCATACCGGTTTGTGGATCTCCTTGCCGGTGCAGGGCAACAGTACTGGCAGATCCTCCCTCTCAACCCGACATGCCCGGGCCCCGGCAACTCGCCCTACCAGAGCACCTCGGCGTTTGCCGGGAATACCTGGCTCATAAGCCCTGAGCAGATGGTCGTAGACGGTCTCCTCGATCCCGGGGATATAGAGGATCCGCCCGCCTTCCCGGAGGACCGGGTGGACTATCGGGCGGTCATGGATTATAAGATCAACCTCTTTAGCCAGGCGTTTGAGCGGTTCAGGGAGCGAGGTCCGGATTTCCACTATGAGGAGTTTGCTGCCCGGAATGTCTCGTGGCTCAATGATTACGCCATATTCGTCGCCCTCAGGGAGAAGTTCGCAGGGAAGGTCTGGGGGGACTGGCCGCCCGGTATAAGGGACCGGCACCAGGATCTCCTGCGAACCTACGGCACCGAACTTGCAGACCGGATCCTCGAAGAGAAGTTCCTCCAGTACGTCTTTGACCGCCAGTGGAAGATGCTCAAGAACCACTGTCGTTCACGACACATCCAGATCATCGGGGATCTCCCGATCTACCTCACCTATGACAGCGTTGACGTCTGGGCAAACCCCGGGCTTTTTAAGCTGGATGAGCAGAAGAGGCCGGCCGCTGTCGCAGGCGTCCCCCCGGATGACTTCAGCGCGACCGGACAGCTCTGGGGAAACCCGGTCTACAACTGGGAAGCGCACCGGATGCAGGGGTTTGCATGGTGGGAGAGCAGGATCGACCGCACCCTCACCCTCGTCGACCGGGTGCGCCTCGACCATTTCCGTGGATTCGTGCAGTACTGGGAGGTGCCGGCCAATGAGACGAACGCAGAGAACGGGCGCTGGGTCGATGCGCCTGGCCAGGAGCTCTTCACCCTGCTTGCCCGGAGCAGATCCTGTCTTCCCATCATCGCTGAGGATCTCGGATACATCACCCCTGATATCCACGAGGTGATGGCCTATTTCGGATTCCCGGGGATGAAAGTCCTGATATTCGGCTTCTCCGGCGATATCGCTCAGAATCCACACGCGCCCCACAACGTTCATGAAGGGTGCGTCGCCTACACGGGGACACACGACAACAACACCATCAGAGGGTGGTTTGAGCACGAGGTCTCGGGCGAGCAGAAGAATCTTATATTCCGCTACATCGGGGGGTCGTTCGGCGCGGAACATGCCCACCGGATCTTCATCCGCCTGGCGATGATCTCCCCTGCCCGGATCGTGATCATTCCGATGCAGGATATCCTCGGCCTCGGTGAGGAGGCGCGGATGAACCGCCCGGGCACGACCCGGGGGAACTGGGAGTGGCGACTCCGCCGGGGGCAGATGCAGGAGCTACAGGAGTTCTCGGATATCACCGGACTCTACGGGCGGAGGTGATGATCCGGCGGTGTAGCGTGGTGCCCGTGAAATTTCTTCAGGTTCCTGGTTTTCTGAAAACATCCTCCCGGTTCTCCGGAAAGGGACGTATCCTCTTCTGGTCCCCTGTATTCCACTGCGCAAATGGCCTTATTGAAGGTATCCCGATCCGATGCCTCTTTTATACCCCGCGCCCTTCACACCTCATAATAATCTCTATTTCTTATTATCTCGAACTGTAGTTAAAATAAGTAGGCTTATATAATAATGAACGCGGATGTATATTACTCACAGGGGATGGATTCCATGGAGGACTCAATACACGATCAGTTTACCCACGTTCCGGAACGGATCTCCGGACTTGTCGACCTCGCGTACAACCTCTGGTGGAGCTGGAACCCGGAGGCCCGGGCACTCTTCAAACAGGTGAACCGGAGGGTATGGAAGGAGAGTATCCATAACCCGGTCCGGATGCTCCGTGAAGTACCGGTCGAATTCCTGGAAAAGGCAGCCGGAGATCCTGCCTACCTCCGCCGCTACGACATTGTGATGCACCGGTTCAGGAATTACATGAACGCCACCGGAACCTGGTTCTCCGCCGAGTACNCGGACAGCCGTTCACTCACGATCGCCTACTTCTCGGCTGAGTACGGGCTCCACCACTCACTTCCTATCTACGCAGGTGGACTCGGGTTCCTCGCCGGCGACCACCTCAAGGAGGCGAGCGATCTCGGTCTTCCTATGGTTGCGGTCGGGTTCCTGTACTCGCAGGGCTACCTGCATCAGAAGATCGATCACAACGGGTGGCAGATGGATATCAATGAACCGCTGGACTTTGATGCGGCACCCATCACCCGGGTGCTCAACTCATCAGGTGAACACCTGGTGATCCAGGTTCCACACATCGACCCGCCCATCCATGTCGCTGTCTGGAAGGTCCAGGTGGGGAGGATACCGCTCTACCTCCTCGATACGGATATCGTCCAGAATATTCCTGAAAACCGGGGGATATCCTCCCGCCTCTACACCGGAGACCTGGAACAGCGCCTCCGGCAGGAGATCGTGCTCGGCATCGGTGGCAGGAAGGTGCTCCACGCCCTCGGCGCTGATTACCTCGCGGTGCACCTCAATGAAGGCCATCCGGCGTTTGCCCTGCTCGGGCGGATCTCTGAGCGGGTCGATCGGGGTATGAAGTTTGATGAGGCGCTGGAGCGGGTGCGAGCGACATCGGTCTTCACCTCGCATACGCCCGTCCCCGCAGGGCACGATATCTTCCCGGTCGAGCTCATCGACCGCTACTTCAAGGCCTGCTACCCGGCGCTCGGGATCAGCCGGGAGGAGTTTTTGCAGCTTGGCGTCCACCCCCAGAACCCCGGTTCGGGTTTCAACATGACCGCGTTTGCCCTGCGTGCATCGGAGCACCATAATGCTGTATCACGCACACATGGAACCGTCACCCGGCAGATGTGGAGGTGCCTCTGGCCTGAGTCCCCCGAGATGACGGTGCCAATCGACCACGTAACAAACGGTGTCCATGTGCCGACCTGGATGAACCACCGCATGAAGGATCTCTATGACCGGTATATCGGGCAGGCTTCGCCAGACTGGCTCTCCGAACATGATGACCCGACGGCGTGGGAGCTCATCGATGAGATCCCGGATGCCAAACTCTGGTATACCCACACCTGGCTGAAAGCAAAACTCTTCAACCGTATACGAGAGCAGGAGAGGGTCAGGTGGACGGAGCACCGCCACGGCGGGGCGTGGGACCGGGCGACAGGCGCCGCATACTTAAACCCCGATGTTCTCACGATCGGTTTTGCCCGGCGGTTCTCGACCTACAAGCGGGCGCACCTCATATTTGAGGACCTGGAACGGCTGAAAGGTATACTGAACAACCGGTGGTATCCGGTCCAGATTTTGTTCGCCGGTAAAGCCCATCCGTCTGATAACGAGGGGAAGCGACTGCTCCAGAGGATCTACCGCTACACGCAGCAGCCTGAGTTTGGGGGGCGGGTCGCTTTTGTTGAGGATTACAGCGAGAAGGTGGCCCAGTACCTGGTTCACGGCGTCGATGTCTGGTTGAACAACCCCCTGCCCCCGATGGAGGCGAGCGGCACAAGTGGCATGAAGGCGTCGTTGAACGGGGTGCTGAACCTCTCCATACTTGATGGGTGGTGGGTCGAGGGCTACAACGGCCGGAACGGCTGGGCGTTTGGGACTGAGACTGCTCCGGGTAATGGAAGAGATCCTGTTGATGCCAATGCTCTCTACAACCTCCTGGAGAAGGAAGTGGTCCCGCTCTACTATGACCGCGGTGCCGACAACATCCCCCACAGGTGGGTGAAGATGATGAAGGAGTCGATCAAGAGTAACGGTCCACGCTTCTCNGCCCGCAGAATGGTGAAGGAATACGTAACCCGATACTANCCATCCCTCCTGAGGGCCGCCGATGCAGAGTACGCCCGGGCTGCCATGGCGGTAAGCCTCCAGTCACAGGAGTGGNAGCCGCAGGCACTCTGGGAGGCGAAGGAGAGGGGCGAGTAAGTATCTATCCCCCCCTTTTCTGGTGACGGCCCGGGGGAGGCCGTGGCGAGAGTGTGTCTTTCGCCGGCATCTCACTACACTCTGCTCTCCTATCTCCCCCACTCCGCGAGGATCGGGGGCAATACAGGCGATGGCCTCCGGAAGAACCGACCCGAGATGCCGGCCCGGAATATGTTTTTCGCCGGTATCTCGCCATACACTATTCTCCTCTCTCCCCTACTCCGCCCGCGTCTTCGGCGCTCCTCCCCCGCCCCGGCGGGGGCAGTAGTCGCGATATCCCCGGAAAGGCCGGCCCGGGATGCCGGCCCCGAGTATGCCTTTCGCCGGCATCATCCCATACACCGTACCGTGGGAGATATCGCCCGGGGAGGGGCTCGGGGAGGGAACCCCCTCCCCGGCAAAGAGAACCATACTGGC
>JGI24710J26742_10000638_pt1 | contig 32606 bp, 21 predicted proteins | sample BioPla2DNA2_FD_26742 | JGI IMG/M metagenome (IMG submission 26742)
ATATAGTTAATATCTATTTATAATTAATAATACCATATTTTCTTAAATAAACCGTTTTTCTCCTGATGTGTCACATCCATCTTAAATAAAAAGATTGGAGGAATTGAACCTCCTCCAAAAGTTAAATCTAAAATCTAACAATTGAGCGGTTGGTTTAATTCCTCCGATCCTAATATTAAACTATGGAAGTATTCTACAATACTATGTTTTGCAATACCAATTCCTGGGGCAAAAACTTTTTTTATATATTAGAATTCTTTAAACACATCAATTCCCTGCTGTAATGTACCAGCAATTTCCTGATTCATCTGCATACGATCATTAATCTTCTCCATATCAAGAACAAGCTGCTGAGTACTTTCGGCTGCTCCTGTAACACCTTTAGCACCTTCTTCAATAGCGTGTGTAATGGTAACAATAGATTCAACGATTTCTTCCATTTCCTTCTTGAGTTTATCAGTCTTTTCATTAAACTCGTTCATTACATTTTCAATATAAGATGCATTTTGCTTGTATTCTACACCGCTTTCAACGAAGTCTGCAAATTCTGGTAATATCGAATCATTCATATACTCAACCAGATTATTGGCATTACCCGAAAGATTATGCACCGCATTTGTAACAATACTGTTGATATTTTGAATTCTATTTGCTGTCTCGCGGCTTGAATCTGCTAACTGTCTGATTTCATCGGCAACTACTGCAAATCCTTTTCCTGCCTCTCCTGCTCTAGCTGCCTCAATAGATGCATTAAGAGCGAGTAAGTTTGTTTGACTTGAAATATTCAAAATTTCATTGGTAAGTTCATTGACTTGGTCAACGCTCTTACTTTCTTCTATTGCTTTATTTAATACATTAAGGATGTTTTCAACTTTAATACTAGTCTCTTCCATATTTGACTGAGCATCTTTTTCCATCTTTTCAGCATGTTGTTTCATTTGTTTGGTGTATTCATTAATCTCATCAGACTTTTCAGCTATAATATCAACATCTGTACGAACAGATATTGTATTTTCATTAATATCTCCTGCTGAATTTCCTACCTCCTGCATAGTAGCAGCAAGTTCTTCTGTAACTGCTGAAAGATCACTAGCACTTTCATTGGATGTAATAACGCTTTCTTGAACTTCTGCAACAACTGTCTCCATATGACGGGTATTTTCAATAATCATCTTAAGAATTGTTTGCAACTTATCCATAAAAATATTGAATCCATGACCAAGATCTGCAATTTCTGAGATAGATACAATACTTACTCTCTTTGTAAGATCGCCCTGACCCTCATCAATGTGGGTGATAATATCTCTAATTTCTTTATTTGTACGTGTAATCGGCTGAATAAGGAATTTAATTACACAGATAAATGTTGCTAGTAATGCTACATTAAATATCACTATATAAACTACACTACCGATTATGGCTGATTTATATACTGTGGATAATTCATCTCTTGCTTCGGCCGCACCCGCATTTGCATTTGCAGTCATCTTGTCAATTTGTGTTTGAATAGTATTACTATATTCTGCAATTGGTCCATTTGCTATAGCATAGGCCGATGCATTATCACCATTTGCACTAAATGCCATAAGACTTGCAATTTCATACTTCATATCTTTGTAGTTTTTTAATAACTTCTCAAAGGCTGTTTTATCTTCTTCACGTAGTAAACCTTCATCTTGATATGTATTAAGGGCGGCTTCTAAATTCTCTTCATCTTCTCTGATTTTATCAACTAACTCTATAAGAGTATTTATGTCTGTTGCAATAATATGAGATAACGCATCAGTATGTATTTCCTGAGTTCCCTCTTGAATCTTCGCAAGTTGAGTAATACTCATCATATACTCATCTGCAATCTCACTCGCATTTGAATTTACAGATCTAATGTTATTTATAGCAACTAGGTTGGAAATAACAGCTACAATACCTAATATTGTAATAGGAATGAGAATGAGCGTCTTGATTCCAATACGTTTATTTTTCTTCTTTTTATTTTTCATGGTTTCTCCTCCTAATTCACTGCGGAAGCTGTAATACCCGCAACAAGATTATCCATTAATTCTTGAAGTGGCACTCCGTTTGGATTACCAGCTGCTATTATATCTGCAAATTCCACACATGCACCCCAATAGCTATTTCCAACTCTTTGAAGAGTTCCATATTTACTCTGAGAAATAACTGCCTGAATAGCAGGCACTTGTTTAACTGCTTCAGATGCAGCAGCTTTTATATTGGAAGGTCCCTGATTTTTAACTTCAAAACGTAATGTTTGATTCTGCTCATTTGTCAACCAACTTGCAAGTTTCTGGGCCCATTCTACATTTTCTGAGTAAGAATTTACACCCATCATCTTGTATCCTGTAAATGATGCCATTTGAATCTGCTTTTCATTAACTGTGTATGATGGCAGTTTACATGCACCATAATCTTCGCCCCAGGCTTCTTTTATAGCAACTGCATTCCAAACGCCACTAATACCTGCTATAATTTCGCCTGATTTAGTACCTTCTACAAATTCTGTATCAGGCTGTGCTACAAAGGCTGGGTTAGTTGTAATATCAAGTAATCCCTGTGCTATCATAACACCTGTTACACTTCCTGCTGTAGTATTCCAATTACAGCTATTGGTTACACCATCATCATTCAATCCAAACTTTAATCCTGTATTACCAAAGAATGAATATAAATACCATCCTGAACTAAACTCCATAGATACCTTTTTATTAGCTGCATTTGCTGCTGCCAAAAGTTTATCCATTGTCATTACATCTGCTTCCGTAAGATAACGCTTATCATAGTATAGGAAGTATCCGTTGTCAGCTGTGTATGGATATGCATATAGAACATTCTTATATGATGCTGCTGAAACTGCATCTTCTAAATTTGCAGCCTTAACTTCATCTGCATCTTCCACTGGTACTAAAGCTCCTGCAGCAACCATACTAAGCAACTGATCATCTGGTATAGTAAATACATCTGCTCCGTTATGTATATCTCCCAATAATATAGTCTTTGTCTCTGATTCATTTTGCTCAGCTACCACAATGTCAAAATCTGCTTGCCCCGCATAATTTTGTTTAAAGCTTTCAGTCATCTGATTCATAAGCGCTATATTATCTGGATCTGCCCATACGGTCAGTTCAACCTTCCCGGAAACTGTCTTGTCCTCCTGAATTGATTTTTTTTCTTCATTTTCAATACTATCATCACAGCCTGCTAATGAAGCTGTTAAAAGTGTACCTATAAGAGCCGCTGCAATTATTTTTTTTCTCTTCATGACTTGCTCCTTTCTATATTTGAGAAAAGTTTCTTAAAAATCATATCCATGCAAAAAGGGCTATGATTTTTATTTTTTATGAACTTTTTTACGTTTTATTTTACAGATATTATACTTTATTTTTCGAACTTTTACAACACATATTGTGTTTTGATATATAATTTACATGGGACTAAAATATGGAAATTATCCACTTAATTTATCATTTTATTCACATAAAAAGCCATCTTATGCTATAATGAGCCTATATGCTATTGATTTATTAAAAATAACTAAAGATTATTAATATTTAAATATAAAGGAGAAAAACTAATGCCAGTATTCGATTTTGCTAATTCCCCAAACGAAACAACAACTCATGAATGTACCTACACTACATTCTCTTCTAATAAACCCTCTGCCTCACCTAGCGACCCAATTTTAGTAATCGACAACCATCATAAAAACTGGAATCATCACTCTCGTGGTATGTTTACAAATTTCGTAAAGAGAACTTCCTTTGAATTCAGTGAAGAAAATGAAACCATAAGTGCTGATATTACTAAAGTAGATTCACGCTTTGTTAGCCTTCTTAAATGGTTAGGCGAAAATCATATTAATGTACGTCTCTCAGGTGAAAACACTAGTGAAGGATATGCAGTATATAAAATCCAAGAAACCTCATTGGGCAGTGGGAATAAACTCTCTGCGGAGGATGGTTTTCTTCAATTTATGATGGATAGGTTATTTGTTAGTAGTTCACCTAATGACGAAGTTGATGAGGAGGATGAAGATCTTGCTGAAGTTGGGGATAGCATGAAACTTACCAGTCTGCAAAGTATCAAGGATTTTATGACCTGTGCAGGCAAAACCCTGCCTGCTAACATCAGACTTTGGGCTAGAAGAAATCTGGCAGTTGCCCGTTCTTCCGAAGTGACACCTGAGGAACGACGCCATGCCCAGCGTGCTCTTTCCATTATGATGAATATACAATGGAAAAGTAATTACTTTGAATCCATTGATCCTGTTGAAGCCCGTAGAATTTTAGATGAAGAACTATATGGTATGGAACGTGTAAAGCAGAGAATTATTGAGACTATTATCCAGATTAACCGTACTCATTCACTCCCTGCCTATGGTCTACTTTTAGTGGGTCCCGCCGGAACAGGTAAATCCCAAATTGCTTATGCCGTTGCTCGTATCCTAAAATTACCATGGACTACTCTAGATATGAGTTCTATTAATGATCCTGAACAGTTAACTGGTAGTTCACGTATATATTCTAATGCCAAACCTGGAATTATAATGGAAGCTTTTTCAATGGCAGGAGAATCCAATCTTGTATTTATTATCAATGAGTTAGATAAAGCATCCTCTGGAAAAGGTAATGGTAATCCAGCAGATGTACTCCTCACACTTCTTGACAATCTCGGCTTTACCGATAATTATATCGAATGTATGGTTCCTAGCGTAGGTGTTTATCCTATCGCAACTGCAAATGATAAAGATCAGATAAGCGCACCTTTAATGTCCCGTTTTGCAGTTATTGACATACCAGACTATACTTTTGAAGAAAAGAAAATAATCTTCTCTAAATTCGCTATGCCTAAGGTTCTTAGACGTATGGGACTTAAGGAAGATGAATGTGTTATTACGTCTGAGGCTGTAGATGCCGTTATTGAAAAATACTCTAACACCACTGGCATCCGTGCTTTAGAACAAGCTGCTGAACATATGGCTGCCAATGCCCTATATCAAATAGAAGTCAATCACATATCAAAAGTGATTTTCGATGCCAAAATGGTGAGTGACCTACTAGCATAATATAATGAGCGCAAGCTAGCCTGGTAAAATTTAATAGAGTCATATTGGCAATTGCCATTATGACTCTCTAAATAAAATTCTAATCCTCTTGTTTGTAGCCAGTCCACTATGTCTTTGCATTTCTGCCTTACTTCTTCCTGTACAAATATATACACGATGACCATTTTCCCCCTAGTAGGCAATATTTCCGTTAAAATATACATCGTACCATACGAGGAATACGTATATTGCCCATATCTTACGACAATTATCGACTTTACCCTCTCTATGATCTTCTAATAGTTTAACGATATCCTTTGTTTCAAAAAAGTTTTTTGCATCTTTGCTTTCAAACATTTCTTTGACTTTGTTATAGTATTTGTCTTCCTTTAGCCAAACACGGATTGGCACAGGAAATCCTAATTTCTTTTTATTTGCAGTAGCCTCTGGCAGATGACGCTTTGCTGCCAATCTAAATGCAAATTTTGTTGCCTTTTTATTGCATCTGTAATTAATTGGCATCTTTTTAGTGTATTCAAATACTCTTCTATCAAGAAATGGTACTCTTGACTCAAGAGAATGAGCCATACTCATTTTATCAGCCTTAAGTAAAATATCACCCTGAAGCCAAAAATTGATATCAATATATTGCATCTTGGCAATATCATTCATCTTACCACAACGTTTATAACACTCACTTACTATGTCCTTCGGAGCTTTATGAGTAAGTTTTGTATTAAGTAACTGCTCTCTTTCTGCTACTGAAAAAAGATTTGCATTGCCAATAAATCGTTCTTCCACAGATTTACTTCCACGTATAATAAAGTTCTTACCCTTAAAGTTTGGCAATTTATTTGCTAGTGCTGCTATAGGTTTCTTTATAAATCTAGGAACAAATCTAAAACCTCTAAGTGAAATTGGCTCGTGATAAATATTGTACCCTCCAAAAAATTCATCTGCACCTTCGCCCGACAACACTACTTTTAATTGCTCTGCTGCCAACTGGTCCACAAAATAAAGGGCTATACATGAAGGATCTGCTAATGGCTCATCCATGTAATACATAACCTTTGAAATAACATCAAAATATTCATCACTTCCAATGTTTTTACTATAATTTTCTTTTTTAATTTCCTCTGTTAAACTCTTCGCATATCCAATCTCGTTATATTTACTGTTTTTATCTAAAAACCCTACAGTAAATGTCTTCGTTCCTGGAAATTCTGAAACTACGTAACTAGAATCAACGCCAGAGGATAATAACGAACCAACCTCAACGTCAGCTATCATATGAGCATCCACTGTTTCATGAACTAGTTCCTCTATATCTGCTATTGTATCCTCAAGAGATACTTCGCTAGTTTTCTTAGGTTCCATAGCTGGATCAAAATATCTATGAATATCCAATTGACCATCCTTATAAATCATATAGTGACCTGCAGGTAACTTATAAATACCTTTAAAAAATGTTTCTGGAAGAACTGAGTATTGGAAACTCATATACTGCTCCAGTGCCTCTTCATTAACTTCTTTTTTTATTCCTGGGAATTCCAATATACTCTTTATTTCAGATCCGAAAACTAAATTTGAACCAGTATTTGTATAATAAAATGGCTTTATTCCAAAAAAATCTCTTGCTCCAAACATAAGTTTTTTCTTAGAATCATAAATCATAAATGCAAACATCCCACGGAGCTTGTACAATATGTCTATGCCATATTCTTCATATCCATGGATAAGACACTCAGTATCTGAGTTATTCGCGAATTCATGACCTTTCTCAATAAGTTCTTTCCTAATATCCAAATGATTGTAGATTTCACCATTGAATATGATAGCCACATCGTTAGTTTCATTAAACATCGGCTGTGATCCATTATCCAAATCTATAATACTCAGTCTCCTAAATCCTAATGCAACATCAGCATCAGTAAACAAGCCCTCTTGATCCGGACCTCTATGGGCAATCTTATCAGTCATTTTCTTTAAAATTTCTTTTTTATCTCCATCAACATCACCTGTATATCCAGCAAAACCACACATATTTTTGATCCTTTCCAAATAATACCTTTTCTTAAAATACAATACTATTTTCTAAAAACAAAGTCTAGTACTATATATAAATTTATAAAATATTAAGTTTTTTCTTCACATCTAAAATAATATCTCGCTCATCCATTGGATATTTAACGCCACATATTTCCTGATAATCTTCATGTCCTTTACCTGCAAGAATGATTACATCGCCTTCTTCTCCATTAGATATTACATACTCAATAGCTTCTCTTCTATCTGGAATAGTAACATACTTTCCGGGTCCTGTCTTCACACCAGTAATAACGTCAGCAATAATATCTTCTGGTTTTTCATTACGTGGATTATCTGATGTTACTACTGTAAGGTCAGATAGCTTGGATGAAATTTCACCCATCTCAAATCTCCTGTTTCGGTCTCTATTACCACCACACCCAAATAATGTAACAATACGTTTAGGATTGTATTCCCTAATAGTCTTAAGTAAACTCTCAAGACTCATTGCATTGTGGGCGTAATCTATCATAAGCGTATAATTATCCTTTACTGGGATAATTTCTACACGACCCTTAACACGAATATCTGACAACACACTCTCTATAAGTTTTACATCATCTGTAAAGTGTAAACATACTGCTATAGCAGTGAGTGAATTATACACACTGAATCTACCTGGTATATCAATTTCCACTGGTATATTGATTTTTCCCGATAAATCATATGCAATACCTAATGTCTTAGGCTTTGTAAATAATCTAATATTATTGGCCTTTAAATCAGCATCATTTTCTATTGCAAATGTTTCAATATCACACTGCGCCATATGGATTATTTCTTTTGCATAAGCATCATCACCATTTATTATTCCATGCTTACACTGTTTAAATAACATCTCTTTACATTTTAAGTAATCATCAAAATCTTTATGCTCATTCGGTCCTATATGGTCCTTAGAAATATTTGTAAAGATACCATAATCAAATACAAAGCCTGCAACTCTATGAAGCATTAATCCCTGAGATGACACTTCCATAACTACGCATTTACAACCATCTTCAACCATCTTAGCAAAAGATTCCTGAACCACGTATGATTCTGGAGTAGTATTACAGGATGGAATTCTACTATCTCCAATTATAGTTTCAATAGTTCCAATTAATCCTGTCTTTATGCCTATCTTATCTAGAATAGATTTTATCATATATGTAGTTGTAGTCTTCCCTTTAGTACCGGTAATACCAATGGTTGTAAGTTTTTTTGCTGGATGATTAAAATATGCTGCAGCCATGCATCCTAGCGCTTTTCTCGTATTATCCACTCTTATAATAGTGGTATTTCCGACTAAATCCAGAGATATGTCTTTTTCTACAACAATTGCCACAGCTCCTGCTGCCACTACATCACTTACATAATCGTGGGCATCTCTAATCGCACCACTTATACATACAAAAACATCACCTGATGTAACTTTTCTAGAGTCGTACACCAGATGACTAATTTCTATATCTTCATTTCCAAAAACAATTTTATAATCAATATCCTCTAATAATTTAGTTAATTTCATAAAAGAGCCTTTCTTTCAATAAAATTCGCCTGTACAAACTGTTACAGCAGGTCCTGTCATAAAAACAGTGTTTTCATTTTTATCATACTTTATCTTCAAATCTCCACCTAACAAATGTACTATTACTTCATCATCAGTAAGGTTATTGAGTATACAAGCAACAACACTTGCACATGCTCCTGTTCCGCACGCCCATGTTTCCCCAGAACCACGTTCCCATACTCTCATATTTATTTCATTACGAGATACTATTTGAACGAATTCAGTATTTACTTGTTCTGGAAACATTTCATGTTTTTCAAAATAGCTTCCCAACTCAGTCAATTTCAAACTTCTTGTATCATCTACAAAAGTTATGCAATGAGGGTTTCCCATCGAAACACAAGTGACAAAATATTCTTTTCCTGCCACATCAATTTTTTTGTTTATTATTGTGTCCTCACCATCTGGTGAAATAGCAGGTATATCACATGATTTTATAATAGGAGCTCCCATATCTACTTTAACAGTATCCACGACACCATCTTTAATGTTTAAATCTAGTGTTTTAACGCCAGATAGGGTTTCTACTGTAATTGTCGTTTTATCAGTCATTTTATTATCATAAACGTATTTAGCTACGCAACGAATTCCATTACCACACATCTTGCCTTCTGAACCATCGGCATTGTACATAGACATCCTGAAATCAGCCACCGAAGATGGTCTAATAAGAATGAGTCCATCTGAACCTATGCCAAAATGTCTGTCGCTTACTCGGATGGATAATTCTTTCGGATGGTCAACTATCTCTTCAAAACAATTTATATAAATATAATCATTTCCACAACCATGCATCTTAGTAAACTTCATTCCATCTACCTCCTTTAGATAAAAATCACAGTGTAGTATGTCACCGCTCTTAACTTTCGCCGTTCGTCTCGAACAAGCGCTGCTTGTTCAGACTCACTTGCGCTCAGTATATCACAATGGTATTATGTTTACAAATTCAAATACTTTTTCATTGCCTCGTATGAATTCTTTGCATCCCTATAACCTTGCTCATACAAAGCCTTTAGTTTTTCCGAATCGGTCTCTAATCTTCCAACGGTTATTTCCTCACTTGGTCGAATTACAAATACATTGCCTGCTTTTTCCATCTTACGCAACTGACGTAGTGTTTTATTATAATTCACATGGCGTTTTGCTACTGCGTGAACAAGCTTTGGATACTTTCTATAAACAAACTTCATCATAGGGAGAAGCTTATTTGGTTCTTTTCGATAATTAACATCTCTGGTTAATATAACGACGATTTTGCTATTTCCATCTTCTAATGCTTTTGCAACAGGAATAGAATCCGTTACACCGCCATCTAGATATTCCTCATCACCAATTTTAACGCTCTTTGATATCAAAGGTAATGAGCTACTAGCCCAAATATAATCCATATCTTTTTTCATATTTTCAACTTTCAAATACTCTGCTTCACCTGTTCGAATATTTGTAGCCACTGCATAAAAATTGGATTTTGTTCTTTGATATTCAATATAATCATATGGTAAAATTCTGTTTGGTAGTTCTTGTAATGTAAATTCCTTATTAAAATAATTGCCCGTAGTTATATAACTGTGTAGACCAGCGTATCGCCTATCATGGGCATAGTTTATATTAATATTATATGATCTTCCCTTTTGTTTTGATAAATAATTACAGCAATTACAGGCACCCGCAGATACTGCATAACAATTCTTAAAATATAAGTCTATATCAATTAGAAAGTCTAAAACACCAGCAGTATATGAGCCTCTCATACCACCACCTTCAAGAACTAATGCTCCATCGTATAATTTTGTAAATTCCATTTAGCTACCTCTTTTTTTTATTGCTCTAGTGGATTCACCCTCAACTATAGTACCCTCAAAAACCATATGTTTATTTACGCCAGAACCTTTAATCAATCTAAAAAGTTGATATATTGTCTCTCTTGCCATATCTTCTACTGGCTGTTTTACAGTTGTGATTGAAGGGATATAATATCTTGCAATATCCAAACCATCAAACCCTACAACACTAATATCTTGCGGAACCCTAATCCCCTCTTCAGTTAATGCTTTGATTGCACCTATTGCCATTCTATCTGAAATTGCAAAAATTGCTGTGAAATCTTTATGTGATGCTATAAGTTTCTTTGCCAATTTGTATCCATTTTCCATAGAGAATAAATCTCCATCACTCTTTGAGTCTGAATAAATGATAAGATTTCTTTTCATTGGGATATTATGATTTTTAAATGCCTGCTGGTAACCCTTCAATCTCAAATAACCAACACCTAAATCCTCTTTTTTTGCTTGTAACATTGCAATCCTTTTATGTCCATTTTCAATTAAGTATTCAGTCATTCTGCAACTTTCTGCAACATCATCCACAGAAATTGCAGAATAAATATTCCCATCAATAGATGTATTTGGTGCAATAGTACTAAGTACATACGGTACTGTCAGCTCCTTAAGTCTTTCCTCTGTATGCGTAAAAATACCTCCAAGAAAAACAATACCTTTAATTTTTTGCTCTCTAATAATCTCAGATGCTACCACTGTCTCATCCTCGTCGAATCCTACCTTTTTTAAAATAAAGGCGTAATCTTTGGATAATATTTCACTTTGGATGATATCTATCATCTGATGGAATATGGGATTGGCAATACCCTTTATAAGTACTGCAATCGTATTGGTTTCTGTCTTTTTCAGATTCCTTGCACTGTTATTTGGAATATACTGCCTCTCAGATATCTTATCCAAAATTAACTGCTTGGTCTGCGGGTTTATATCCGGATGATTATTTATTGCTCTCGATACTGTGCTGACACCCACACCACACTCTCTAGCAATATCCTTAATTGTATATTTACCCATATAAAACCTTCTCCCTTTTATATGATTTGTCTTCTACTATTTAATGTCGCTACTGTTATTATATTAGTTTTTATTTGCTGCCATATGCCTTTTGTATATACGAAATCAACGACGCCATTAGACGCCGTTGAATAAAGCTTCTGCTATTTTCTACCACTAATGCATGCAAGATAATCTAGTTTTTCAATTATTTCGTCACTAAATGCGCCTTCTCTAATTCTCCACTTCCAGTTATTACCTACTGTGGATGGTATATTAATTCTTGCCTCACTTGAAAGACCTAATATATCCTGAATTGGAATAATGCAATAATCTGCAACGCTTGTCATACATGATGTAATGAATTTCCAGTGAATATCCTCAACTGCTTCAAGTGGTTCTTCCACATCACAATCAAGTCCAAGATAAGCGATGATACCCTTTCTATCTTTTTCAGATTGAGTAGCAAGCCATCCCTTAATGGAATCATTATCATGTGTTCCTGTGTAAACCAAACAATTTGTTGGATAGTTGTGTGGAAGATATTCACTATCAACATTTGTTTCACCAAATGCAAACTGTAATATCTTCATCCCTGGATATCCGGTTTTCTTTAATAAATCTCTTACGGAATCTGTAAGGAAGCCTAAATCTTCTGCGATAATATTCATATCGCCAAACTCTTTATTCAATGCATCAAATAAATCATAACCAGGTCCTTTTACCCAAGCACCTACTCGTGCATTTTTATGTCCAAATGGAATAGTATAATATTCATCAAATCCTCTAAAATGATCAATTCTCACCATATCATAAAGTGCTGAACAAGTTCCTATTCTCTCTTTCCACCATGTATATCCTGTTTTCTTATGGTAGTCCCATGTGTATAAAGGATTACCCCATAACTGACCATCATCACTGAATGCATCTGGAGGACATCCTGCAACTTTGATAGGCACAAGCTTGTCATCTAAAAGGAATAATTCTGGATTTTTCCATACATCCGCACTATCGTAAGCTACATAGATTGGAATATCTCCTATAATTTTCACACCCTTTTTATTGGCATATTCCTTAAGGGCATACCACTGCTTATAGAATTCATACTGAATAAAGCAATAGAAATCTACTTCATCCTTATATTTCTTCAAGTACTTAGCCATAGCTTCTGGCTTTCTAAATTTGATGTCATCATCCCATTCAATGAAACTCTTTCCATCGTATGATGACTTAACTGCCATAAACAATGCATAATCAGCGAGCCATGCTTCTTGATCTTTAACAAATTTCTTAAAATCTGGGTCTGAAGTAATGTTACTATTCTTAAATGCAATTCTATAGATTTCATATCTACCATTGTACATTTTTTCATAGTCAATATACTCTGAATTATCACCTAAATCATATTTGGCACATTCCTTTTTGGTTATGTATCCTTCCTTGATAAGTTCCTTTATTGAAACAAAATAAGGATTACCTGCAAATGTAGAAAATGACTGATATGGCGAATCTCCATAACTTGTATGGCCTAAAGGCAATATCTGCCAGTATTGTTGTCCTGCCTTTACTAAATCGTCTACAAACTTATAGGCACATTCATCAAAACATCCAATACCATATTCTGATGGCAAACTGGATATAGGCATTAAAATACCACATGCTCTCATTTCTCATTCCTCGTCTTTCTTATTTTTATGTTAAATTATTCTTACGAATCTTTGTACGGAAACGTTTTCGGTATCGTTTCCAATCTAGAAAAAGTGTACCATATAAATATACTAATTGCAATTATTTTTATTACAAAAAAGTGCCAAAAATGTTGAATAAAAACACACTTTGAAGTAAAATGAAAAACATATTATATGAGGAGATACTAATATGAAAAAAAAGTTAAAAATGTATTTTTATAGATTCACATCAAAAATTACAGATTCCATAAATAAAATCAAACCAAAAGTCAAATCTCTCTTTACAGGTCCATATGCAGGACTTCTTTCAATGGCGGGAGTGACCATTATTATAGCTATTATTTATATGTGTATAAATATTTTTTCTAATTCTTCTAACCAAGGCGATGAACCTGCAACTATAGAGGCTGTTGCCATGGTTGAATCTGAAAGTACTACTAAAGAAGAACCCACGACAATTGATAAAGAAACCACCACAATTGATAAAGAAACCACCACAGTTTCGACAGAAGAAACTACCACGGAGGCTGTTGAAATTATAGATATAAATGACATCCCTATTGCTGCTGGTGATTTATCCACCCCAAAAGAGCGTAATGGTGCCCTAGATGCTAATGAACCTTCCCCTCCAATGGTTACCCCTGCCATTTCCTTTTCTCCATCAAACTACTCGACAATCTCATACGGAATTGATGTTTCAAAATGGCAAGGAAATATTAATTGGAGCAAAGTAAAGGCGGCAGGCTATAAATTCGTTTTTATTAAAGTTTGTGGACGAGCCACTTTATCCGGTGAATTATACTTAGATACTAAATACAAAGAAAACATTGAGGGTGCATTAGCTGCTGGCCTAGATGTTGGCGTTTACGTTTTCTCTCAGGCTATTAATACTCGAGAAGCCCTAGAAGAGGCTTCGCTCATTGTGAATTGCGTGAAAAATTACAATATTAATCTGCCTATTGTATTTGATTGGGAAACAGGATTTTATTCAGGCGGACGACCATATCGCTCCAATGGTGCCAAACTATCCAATGCACAGATGACTTCCATCGTAAATACATTTATAAACGCAGTAGAAAGCCAAGGATACGAAGCAATGATATATGGAAATCCATATGATCTCTCCCTTTTTGATGTAAATTCAGTTGCGAAAAATCATAAGATTTGGCTCGCAAGATATTGGTCATATTACAGAAATAATGATAACTACTACATACCCGGAAATCAAACCCCTGAGACTACATTCCCATATCAAGTTTGGCAATACAAAGATACTGGTATAGTTCCTGGCATAAGCGAAAAAGTGGATATGAATGTTGCCTTTATAACTGATTCTATGAAAATACATTCAAATCACTCTAGTTTAACCATAAAAAGGGGTGAAAACTTTAATCCGCTTTCTGGTCTAACTGCTACAAATTCAGCGGGACAAGATGTCTCAAATAAAATTACATACAAAATAATTGCTTCTAATGGTCAAGAGATTGCTTTGAACACAGCTATAAATTCATATGGTACATATACAATAAAATATACCATTTCCGATTTCACTTCCACATCCGCGTGTTGTACTACAAGCTTAATTGTAGGAAGTGACCCCATTATAAAGCTAGCATCACGTTCCCTTTCATTTTTTGATTCTAGCGACGCTTCTCTAACTGCATACGATTTAGCCCTTACACTTCAAAACGAAATTGATTCCAATGTCATTTCTGTTTTAGATTGTAACAATAAAAATATTACATCATCTTTGGCTGTTACCTATCCTTCCCCTATGTATCTTATGAACGAAAACGGAAAGGATGTCCTAAAAAACAACATAAGTAGCACTACTGTGTTACGCCCCGGTGTATATACTCTAATTTACAATGTTCAGGACTCATATGGTTTTAAAGCACAGGAGAAATTTTCTCTAAATATTATTTCGTTGATAAATAAACAACTTGAATATTCCATTGATGTGGCTAAATCCATTGATTTTTCCACAATATTAGAAAACGATTTAAAAAACAACATACGCCCCGCTTCATCTATTGTCACAATAAAATACGATGAGTCTCTAAAAAATACATTGATCAACGGTGGTTTCAATGCCGATGATGAATTTACAGTTACATACACTATAAATGGTTTAGATGAAGCACTACATTACAAAAGTTGCACTATTAAGATAAAGGCTTCCCTTCCAAAAGAGACAACTAGTGGAGAAACTTCTAGTGAAAACTAAGAATCCAATTAAGAAGAAAAAAATTAACAAAAAATCAAGAACTGGTGTATATTAAGTTTTCACCTAATATACACCAGTTCTTCATTCTAACTATGCTTTATTGAATTGTCTATCTCAAAAATCCATTTACAATCTGAGCCTCTGCTTCTTCCTCTGTAAGTCCTAAAGTCATAAGCTTTATTATCTGCTCTCCGGCTATCTTTCCAATAGCAGCCTCATGAATAAGTTCTGCATCTACACAGTTAGCATTAATCTCAGGAATTGCGCTGATTTTAGCATTATCCATTATAATCGCATCGCATTCTGAATGTCCGGCACATTTATTGTTTCCGTTTATTTTAGCAAGAAATATCTGTTTTGAGTTATCCTTTGCTACTGACCTTGATACGACATTAGTACTAGAGCCTTCACCATCAAGATCGATTTCAAATGCTGTCTTTGCATACTGATTACCATGAGTCATAAGTTTTTCATTTATTACTAACTTAGCCCCCTTCATCAGCTTTCCTTTTGTCATTCTATCTGTAGAATCAATTCCACGAATTTGAACTGTCTCTAGTTCCATATAACTATTTTCGCCCAGTTCTATCTCAGTAGTTGGGTTCATCATTCTCTCGCCCTTACCATCACCAGATCCATAATGCTTCTCAACATATTTGACTTTTGAGTTTTTTCCTACAAAAAATCTATGGATTCCATCATGTTTGGAGGCTTCATCTCCACCATTATGAATGCCACAACCTGCGACAATAACCACGTCGCAATCGTCTCCAACATAAAAGTCGTTATATACCATTTCTTTTAAGCCACTTTGGCTTAAAACCACAGGGATGTGTACACTTTCATGCTTTGTTCCTGGTTTTATCATTATATCAATACCTGACTTATCCTCTTTTGTTACAATATCAATATTGGCTGTGGTATTTCTAGCTGCCATCCCACCGTTAGCTCTGATATTATACGCTCCAGATGGAACTTCATGTAACCCAGCGATTTGTTCAAGTAATGTCTTCTGTATTTCATCCATGTTAATGCCTCCTACTCTTCTTCACTGTGAAATTTACAGCCTTCTGTTCCTCTGCGCAATAGAGAGGCACCGTCTACACCATTTAAAAGCATCGGTAAAACTTCTTCGCTCTTACCCACCGTTTCAATATTTCCACCTGAAATAACTATGATTTCATCTGCAATATTAAGTATTCTTTCTTGATGTGAGATAATAATGATGGATTTTTGATTTTCCTTATGCATTTTTTCAAATACTTTTATTAAGTTTTTGAAACTCCAAAGATCAATTCCTGCCTCTGGTTCATCAAATACTGAAAGTTCAGTATTTCTTGCAATAATAGTCGCTATCTCTATCCTCTTTAACTCACCACCTGATAAACTGGAATCAACATCTCTATTTATATAATCTCTGGCACAAAGACCTACCTCTGATAAGAAGTCACAGGCACTAGACACAGAAATATTTTCACCTGAGGCCAACTTAACTAGGTCTTTAACCTTTATTCCTTTAAATCTTACTGGTTGTTGAAATGCATAGCTAATTCCCATCTTGGCACGTTGTGTAATAGACATATCTGTAATATCTTCACCATTAAATAGAATTTTTCCGCTAGTTGGTTTTTCAATACCTACGATCAACTTTGCAAGTGTGGACTTTCCTCCACCATTTGGACCCGTTATAGCTACAAATTTCTTATCATCTATCTTTAAATTTATATGTTTAATAATTTCTTTTGTCCCTGAAATATCTTCTACTTCAAAAGAAACATCAATTAACTCAAGCATATTGTTCCTCCTTTGTTTTTCTTGAATGTAATAATAGCATAACTTAAAAAAAGTTACAACTTGTTTAGATCCATTTTCTTTTTAGACAGTAGATTTAATATACTTTAGAAGCCTTTATACTCATACTCCAATTTTCCATCACTATATGTAAATCTAGAGACAGCTCCATTTATCATAGTCATTTGAGGTGGTTTATGCCCAATATCAGCCCCAAATATAACTGGAACTTCTAGGGATTCAAGTACCATCATAGCTGCCTCATCGAATTCTGTTTCTGTAAATTTTTCATAAAACATTTCTCTACCAAATACTATACCTGTAGTATTTTCAAACCATCCCATTTCTTTAAGTTTCCACATATTTCGAACTATTCCCTCCGAATTATTGGCAAAACTTTCAAAATACCACACAATGCCATCCGACTTATACTTTTCAATAAATTCCCTTACTAATGCATATTTTGTTCCAGCCATATCCATCACTACATCCAGACATCCACCAATTAATCTGCCAGAAAAATCAGCGCTCTCTTTTCCACCATTGTATATTTTTAGTTCAACCTTTTCATCATTCTCATATCCTTCCAGACCTGTTACCTTATCCTTAAACATTGACTCATAAAAGTCAAAATTATGTTGAATAATATTTTCTCCTTGAATTATCTTTAAGTTATTGCATACAGATTCATGCCACTCCTCCATACCATAATCACCAAAATTGTTGCCATATACTGTTGCTATATCACAAAGTAATGGAATATTAAATACGAGCCCAGTATTGTCGGAATATCCCTGAATCCATTTAGGGTTATGCCTTATCACGTCAAAATCCAAGTAGGGTAGAATTTCCATCAAATAATCTCCCCCCTTTGCGGATACAATATACTTAACCTTTTTGTCCGCAATGAGTTCCATAAATTGTTTTGCTCTTTCTCTAGCGCTTCCACTACGTCCTTTGCTATCATTTTGGAATACATTTGGGGTAAAAATAAACTCGTACCCCAGTTCATTCAGCTTTTTCTTTGCATTTAAGAACCTGATTCTATCCGTCTGCTTTTCTACACCACCTGATGGGGCTGTTACACCTATAGTATCACCTTTTTTAATATAATCTGGTATTATCATCCTTCTATTACCAATTCCTTTCCGTGTTTTGTGGAATAAATTATCAATTCTGCAACTTCGCTTCCAAGGCTCCTTTCTACCGCCTCCTTGTAAAGAATCAGCTGCGTCTTGTATCTTAAATCAAGGTCAATAATGTTATCTATATTATCAGTTTTATAATCTACTACTACCATCTTGCCATTTTCTTCAAAACAGGCATCTATAATACCTTGTACTAAAACAAGTTCGTTACTATTATTTTCCTTCCAAATATCTGAGGCTTTAACACCCATAACAAACTGTTTTTCTCTATACAGTTTATTATTTAAAAAAGCCTCTTTCATTCTTTTGCCAATATTTGATTGCAAAAATGTAAATATTTTGCTCCCACTTACAAGTTCAATAGCTTCTCTACTAATTTTAGCTGATAACACCATATTTTCCATCATATTTCTTACATCATAAATATCATTTACCTCTATGCTGTAATCTATAAGCTCAAATACCCTATGGTATGCTGTACCTCTAAGAGCACCTTGATTTTCCTGTGTTTCCTGAAGGAAATTTGGCATATCTCCTACGTTTTTATCTAGCGTTTTGGCTTCTACGGTTTCAATTGATATTGTTTCATTGGCAGGTGTCCCGATTTCTACCCTTTCATCCCGAGATTGTGTCTCAATAATGGTTGGTACTTGTAGTTCATCTTGCCTATCCACATCATGGGAACTCATAATCATATTTGCGTGCTTCACATCAGATACACTTACTTTTGACTTCAGTGTAGTATCCTCTGCAAATTTGTAAGTAAACTTCAACTTGTTTCTTACATTTTCTACATTGGCATAATCTACATTCTTCTCACACCAATTGGACAAAATACTTTTATTATTTAAATCTAGGGCTTTTCTCGTAAGACTAGAATATACAACATCACAACTATTTATTATCATAAAAGAAATATCCGCTGGTCTATCATATATGTCGCTTAGCATTAGCGGTTGTTTGTCAATACTTATAAGGTGTTTTGCAAAACTTTTATGTCGTATTAATGCCTGAATAATCCAACCAATATAGTTGTTTGATTTTTTCAATGCATATGCAGGAATTCTTTCATTCATTTCTTCAAATGTATCATAGTTTTTTTCTATAATTTGACTAATATTGCCACACCCTGTTACTACAACTTTTTCTCTAGCTCTTGTGAGCGCTACATATAGAACTCTCATTTCCTCTGCAAGATTTTCACAAGTAATCTGGCTTATAATAGCATTTCTAATCATTGTCTTATATTTTAATCTTTTTTCATTATCTACATAGTCAATGCCCACTCCCATCTCTGGGTGTATCACTATCTTTCCCTTTACGTCATTGGCATTAAATTGCTTACATGTTTCGGAAAGGAATACCACTGGAAATTCTAAGCCTTTTGATTTGTGAATAGTCATAAGTCTAACACAATCTTCACCACCGTCTACGTCCAGAGCTTCACCTTGATCTATATTATATTTTTGTATTTTCTCAATATATCTTACAAAACTAAACAAACCTGAAAAGCTGGTATTTTCGTACTTTACAGCCTTATCAAGCAACATTTCCACATTTGCAATTCTTTTATTGCCCAAAGGCATTGCTAATATGTATTCTCTAAATCCCGTCGTGTCCATACAAATATTTATTAGATCATATATGGACGTATATGGTACCATTTCTCTGAATCCCTCTAAATCCGACAAGAATTTTGCAACTTTTCCTTCATATATTCCATGGTAATCTAAAACTGCATTATAAAAATTACCTTTTTTGCCTATACGAATATCGCTTAATTCGTTTTCATTAAATTCATATACATTCTTCAATACACTAACAAGAGCTATGTCTTGGAGAGGATTATCAATTATACTTAGGAAATTCAAGATAGTCTTTACCTCAAATGCATCAAAATATCCAGTTGATGAAAGGCTTTTAACCGGTATACCTCTTTCCCAAAATACTTCTGGGATATTTTCTCCCAGTCCATTCATACTACGAAGAATAATTGCTATATCTGAATACCTAACACATCGTAACCTACCAGTATTTTTATCTGTAATTTGAAGCGGGGCATCCCCCTCTACCATCTTCTTTATTCTATCTGCAATAACTACTGCCTCTAATTGCTGCTTTGTTTTTGCGGTATCTTCATCATCTCCATCACCTAGTTCCTCGCCGTTATCCATATAGTATGTACTCGAACCTTCACTTTTCTTGTTTGTATCAACAACTATAATTTCTGTACTATAATCCTCTCCATTATCATCCTGCAAAAAACCTGGGTGTAATGCATTATCCTCATCGTAGTCAATATTTCCAAAATCAGTATGCATAGTTTGTGAAAAAATTAAATTAGAAAATTCAAGCACTTCATGCCGACTTCTAAAGTTCTTACTTAAACTAATACGTATCTCGTCACTACTATCATTAGTAGGATACGATGCGTATTTTTCTAAAAACATTTCCGGCTTTGCTTGTCTGAATTTGTAGATACTCTGCTTTACATCACCTACCATAAAAATATTGTTTCTACCTATTTGTTTTGCGGATACAGCATTTAAAATGTATTCCTGAACATAGTTACTATCCTGATATTCATCAATCATTATCTCCACAAAATCTCGAGATATTTCCTTTGCTGTATCTGTTGGATAATATTTCCCATCTTCTTCGCGCACTAAAATCTCTAGAGCAAAATGTTCTATATCATTAAAATCTACAATATTCTTCTCTCTTTTTATTTTTGAAAACCTTTCAAGAAAGTCAGTCGCAAGTTTTATAAGCATTTTAATTTCTGTACCACATTTATTGATATAGTCTATCTCATCTTCTAAATTTTCTCTCATACAAAATACACGTAATTTTTCAAAGGTTTTTTTATATAAAGTTCTAATATCTATAACTTTTTTCTTTAGTTTCTCGTCCACACCTTCTTTTTTTGACACTCTTTTTAAATTACTAGGTTTTTCATACTCTTTAAATAGCCTGCAAATGTCTAAGAAATCTTTTGCATTCAAGACATCAGTAGCAAACTTGTGATCCCGCAACAAAGCTTCCAAATACGGCTTAGGACCATTTTCATCCTCAGCATATTCTATCGCTTTAAATAACTGATTTTTTTCTCTATTGATTGAGTCTTTTATATCCCCAACAATGTTCTTAAACCATCTGAAATTGTAGATATTCTCTTTCGTTACATCCGTATAATTATCCGCAAGACCCTCTATCCACTTCCTGGGAAAAGGATTACTCATCGAAAAACTATAAAGCTGCAACACCACTCCCTCTATAGCAGAACCGCCCCTCTTATCAAGGTAATTCTCTATAAAATCGAGAAACTCATCTTCACCTTCCTCATAATATTCTGAGATCATTTCACTAACCACATCTGACATAATAAGTTCTAGTTCATCCTTATTCGCAATTCTAAAACCAGGGTCTATATTAATTTCACTGAAATGCTCTCTTAAAATCGAAAGGCAAAAACTATCAATAGTAGTTATCTTTGCATTTTGGATATATGTAAGTTGCTTTTGTAAATGTTCATTTTCTGTATCGACAGCCGCTAATTTAACCAACTCCTGCATAACTCTTTCTCTCATCTCTGAGGCTGCAGCATTAGTAAATGTAACAACTAATAGTTTATCTACATCAATAGGGTTTTTTTCATCTGTAACCATCTTTATGATACGTTGAACCAAAACTGCAGTTTTTCCTGATCCAGCTGCCGCAGAAACTAGTATATTTTTGTCTCTTACATCTATAACTTTTTGTTGTTCTTTTGTCCATGCCATACTATTCCTCCTCATTTCCATCTTCAGACTCTTCCGATTCAGAGAGCGTAATTTCTTGGTTAAGTGTTTTAGCTAGTTGATTCAATTCTTCTCTACTACTTCCTGGAAATCTATTGAATCTATTGCCAAATTCTCTAGTATTAAAATTACAAATTGATTTGTAATTACAATATTCACAAGGAGTTTTTCCATTAAACTTAAAAGGTTTAATATCAATATTGCCCTCCACAATTTCTTTTGAAAATTCTTCCGATTTCTTTTTCACCACATCAATGATATGCTGGAAATTTATGCAGGATCCAACCCCTGATGACTTTGAAAGTTGTAATGCACTATTTACATTTTTTACATTAATATCTGCAACGTGAGATTTTTTATTTTTCCCATTTTCCAAGGTCTTATCAATATTTTCTATAACCTCTGAGCGACTGTTTACAAAACCCGTCATAGAAAATTGTTCAAGCATCTTTTCATTGTATATTTCATCATTTTCGTAAGATATATCATAATCCAAAATCGGATCCTTTATATTAAAATAAAACACTGCTCCAGGTTCAACTCGCTTTCCAGGATGTGCTTGCTTTTCTCTTTTAATCACTGAATCCATATAGAACATAAGCTGTATTTTCAATCCATTTACAGTCTCGCTAATATCAAATTTAGTATTACCTGACTTATAGTCGATGATTTTTACAAAAATTGTTCCATCTAAATCTAATGTATCAACTCTATCAATTCGTCCACTTTCTGTAGAAAGTTCAAACTCCTTTGGACTAAATCCACCACGTCTTAGATGTTCCACTATAGCCCATGCTGCCTTATCTGCCACCTTTTCACACTTATGCATCAAGAATCTGTTTCTTCCTGTTGAAAACATAATATCATTACTATATTCTTCTGCAACCTTCTCTAGACACTCCTTAACTATAGCCTTTCTTTCATCATCCTTTAGTGTATCTATATTTATATCTTTACCCAATCTCTTAGTGAATAATTCTATGCTTTTATGATAAATATTACCTACATCCGTAGCCTGTAATTCATAAACCTGCCTTTCTGCCAGAGCCAACCCATAATTTATAAAATGGGCATATGCACATGCCGCATATTTTTCAAGACGAGTTGCACTAAAAACAGTCGCATCGGAATATAAAACCTTTGCAACTTCACTATCTAGAGTTTTTTCCGTGTTTATAAAGAACGCTCCACTTATAGCCTTTTTTAACTTTTTCTTAAATTTTGGATTAACACTATAGTAGTCCAAAAGTTCCTTTAATGACTTGTCAAATTTTTCACTCCCAAAATCTGTGAGCCTTGTTGCCAGCATATTAAATACTGATATTTCATTGCTCATATTTTCTAGTTTTTCTAATTTTTTTGTATTACCAATCACATCTTTTGTAAATAAATCAATCATATTACTAATCAAATAAGATGGTCGAAGTGCACTTCCGTCCACACTACGTTCTGAATATGATAAGAATATTTTACTAGACGGCTTCGTAAGTGATAGATATAGGTAAAATTTTTGCTCAAATGAAGCTTCTCTAGTTGTCGGGGATAAATTAATATCCAAATTATTAAGAAGGAGTCTATCATTTTGGGACAAAAGGCCACTCCTAGCCCCATGTTTAGGTATTATTCCATCATTAACACCCATAATAAACAGCACCTTTATTTCTGAAAGTCTTGTTCGCTCTATATCTCCAATGATTATTTGATCTACAATCAATGGAATAAGTCCTACTTTAATCTCTTCAAATCCAGCTTCCAAAAGTTTGCAGTACTCAGATAAACTTACAGTTTCATCCCCAAGGATCATGACTAACTTATCAAATAGCTCCATAGTAAGTTTATACACCTGACTATATTCCAATTTTAAAGATGGCATATTTTTGTTTTCAAAATCCCTAGCATATTCCTCAAGCTTCTTCTTTAGGTCCATCTGTCTAATATAATAAAATAGTGCAGTTGTAACTTCACGGATAGTCTTATTTTTTATATCCTCTTCTAATCTAAAGATAGGCCCTATGAACTTTTGCCTTGCGACATTGCAAATCGCAAGATTTTCTTCATTTTGTCCTCTATACAATTTTGTAAATTCTTTTGCATATCTCCTCTTACTCTTTATTCCCAATGCCAGTACATAGTTATCTAGTGCATCTATTTCCTCTCTGGTCAAATCGGTCATATAACAACGCAGAAACTTAAATACACTATCATAAGAGTAATTATTCACAATGATATCTAATGCACCCATAACTGTTGTAATAAATGGATTTCTTGTAATACTCCTTTTACTATCCACAAAGTGTGGCATTTCTGCAAGGGTCATCTGCATATCTACAGCTTTAATACAATTATCATCCCCAGAAATCACGGCAAAGTCTCTGAATCTTAAATTAGAATCTTCATGCATCATATTGGAAATGATTTCTGTTACGATTCTTCCTTCGCTTGCAGGTGTTACAGTCTTATAAACTCTAATGTTTTCCTGTTTTTTAGTATATACATCTGCTTTATTTCTAAAGATATTTCTTTCAATAAATGCAATCTCTGGATTATCTTTGTGACGTCCCACCTGACTATTATCAATCAAGACACTCTCTTTAATACAAATTCGTCTGTCATTGGCATATGCAACCAGTTGATTTACCGTATCTTTTGACATTTTAAACAGTTCTTGTTCCCTAACCTGTTCAAATCCTGTAATATTCATCTTTCTTGCCTGTTCTACTGGCAATGTTAGTGCCACTTTAACATCTACCCCATATTCCATAAGCAATGATATTAGCCTATATTGTATAGGAGTGAATCCTGTGAAACCATCGAGAACAATCTCACTACACTTTATAATATTAGATATTGGAATTTGCTTGCATAATTCTTCTAACACTTCCTCCTTTGTTATGTATTTCACATTTCCATCTGTCATATCCAAAATATACTTCCTAAAGGCATCATAAATGAGCATCAAATCACCAAGTTTTGTTTTAGTCATCTCATGCCCTTCTATTTTTCCAATAATATCTCCCAAGTCATCTGCATTAATTCCATACTGATATAGCTCTGATATTGCCGACTTTATTTCCTCAATAAATCCACCCATATTGGATTTATTTTGAAATATTTTTAATGAACTTTTATTGTTTTCAATAACCTTTCTAAGTATCAAGGTCTTTCCTGTATCATCTAATATTTTCAGACCATCTATACCAAGTTCCTCAAATACTCTAAATGCAAGTCTATTAAATGATAATATATCAACATTCATAACCCCACTTCTACCGTAGAGATTTTGTTGCATATATACCATCTTTTTTTGAGTTTCTAAGGTAAACTGCTCTGGTACAAGGTAAATAAAATTTTTGGTATTATCTTTATAAATGCTATGTAACATTGTCTCACAAAGAAAATGAGACTTCCCGCTTCCCGCCGCTCCAAATATAAACTGTAATGCCATTTCACACCTCTTGCTGTATACTTTTTTTCCAGTTGCATATGATAATATATAAATAACTTCAAAATGATGTCACCACAACATAAATATTTACAGAAATTCCCACTTCGTTTTGAAGCGGGAACTTCCTTTAGATTATGAGTAATCTTAGTTTATTTTAAAAAACAAAGTACAATTAATCTTAACCTATCTCATCAAGTTCCTTTTGCCATAATGTAGAACAAGCATCTGATGGCATTCTTAAATCACCTCTTGGTGAAACCGCTACAGAACCAACTTTTGGTCCGTCTGGTAGACAAGAACGCTTAAACTGTTGAGAAAAGAATCTTCTATAAAATACTTTTAACCATTTAAGGATAGTTGCATCATCATATATTCCTGCGAAAGCATTTTGTGCTAAGAAGTATACCTTTTTAGGTCTATATCCAAATCTCAAAATATAATATAAGAAGAAATCATGTAGTTCATATGGTCCTACAAAATCCTCTGTCTTCTGTGATATTTTACCATTTTTGGGTGGGAGCAATTCAGGACTTACAGGTGTATCTAAAATATCCAATAAAGTATTTTTTAATTTCTCTACACCACATGTATCTGCATAAAACTTTACTAAGTGTCGTACAAGCGTCTTTGGAACTGATACATTGACACCATACATTGACATATGATCCCCGTTGTATGTTGCCCAACCTAATGCTAATTCAGACATATCACCTGTCCCAATAACCAAACCATTATATTTATTGGCAATGTCCATCAAAAGCAACGTTCTCTGCCTTGCCTGAGAGTTTTCATAAGTTACATCATGAACATTTTTGTCATGTCCTATGTCATCAAAATGGCGTAAAACAGCTTCTGCTATAGAAATTTCCTTTAATGTTGCCCCTATACATTCGATAAGTTTTATGGCATTTTGATATGTTCTATCTGTTGTTCCAAAACCTGGCATAGTCACTGCAATAATATTTTCGGGCGCTATATCAAGCATATCAAATGCTCTTTTTATAACTAGTAATGCAAGGGTTGAATCCAATCCTCCTGAAATGCCAATAACTGCACTCTTTGCGGATGTATGTTCCAAACGTTTCTTCAATCCTAATGCCTGAATATTAAAAATCTCCTCACATCTGGCAAATCTCAATACCTCGTTACTTGGAACAAATGGAGCCTTATCTATTTGTCTGGTAAGTAAAGTATCATTATTATTAATTTCAAATTCCACCTGTACATATTCGTCTAAAACAGCAATAGACGGTCCTATAAATGTGGACATCCTTCTTCTTTCACTATCTATTCTATCTAAATCAACTTCACTATAAACTGATTGATTATTAAATCTAAGTGATTCTCCAAGTACACTACCATTTTCAGCAATAATATTATGACCGCTAAATACTAAATCCGTACTTGATTCCCCTTCTCCTGCAGATGCATAAATATATCCACAAACTAATCTTGCTGACTGACCTTTGATTAAATCTCTTCTATATACATCTTTACCTGTTGTCTCATCACTGGCAGATAAATTGCAGATCAACGTGGCACCTGCCATAGCATGGGAGATGCTAGGAGGCATTGGAACCCACAAATCTTCACATATCTCTACTGCAATACTAAGACCTTCTACATCCACGCATTTAAAGAGAATATTTGTTCCAAATGGTACACTCACTCCACCAAAATTCGCTAAAACCACTCCACTTTCTCCCTTAGTAAAATGCCTAGCTTCATAAAATTCCGAATAATTTGGAATGTTTGCCTTTGGGATAATACCTAAAATTTCACCATTGTTTATGACAACTGCTACATTATACAATTTCCCTTGCCATGCAAATGGTAATCCCACCATAACTACCATATCCTTGCACCTTGTATGGTTTGCTATTTTCATTGTTGCCTCAATAGCCGCATCAAGCATAACTCTTTGTAAAAAAAGGTCACTGCATGTATATCCCGTAATACACAATTCCGGAAAAACGGCTATTTTGGCCTTATTATCCTCTGCTTCATCTATTAATTCTATAATTCTATCTGCATTATATTCACAATCTGCCACTTTAATCTTAGGAGTCAATGCTGCTACTTTAATATATCCGTAATCCATTTTTCCACTTTTAACCTTTCCTAATCCTTAGAATACTTGAATACAAAATATCCACTTTTATTTATTTGTTATACCACAGGATTCACTTTTTTTCCACTTAAACATATTATATACAAAAACAAAGTGGTAGTTTTACAAGAAATGAGCATATCAACGTAAAGAAACGCTAGAATCGGCATTTACCGAAACTAGCGTTTCTTTATCAGAGACTTATTTTACAGCCCCTTTCATTATTTCCTATTTTGTTTCATGAATATAAAATACGAATCCGTTTCTTCCTGCCGGTATGCAGGCTTCTAGTAATGTCTTATATATTTTCTACAGGAATCCAGATTTCACAATTCATGTTTGCAAAGCGGCTGTGATTTTCTATTTTTACTTATTGTATTTATAAAAACCTTCGCCGGAGCTTTGACCCAGCTTGCCTTCATCAATATATTTTTTCAGCATTGCCGACATTCCTTTAAAATTGTATGGTGCAAGGAAAGACGGTAGCTTGACATACATTTGCACAATGTTATATGCCGTTGTCAACCCGACAGTATCCAAGATTTGGAACGGCCCTTTAGGTGCGCCGGTTCCCAGCGTCCACGCCTTATCAATGCTTTCCGGATCCGATACACCGTTAACGTAAAGGTCCATACCGGAAAACAATAGCGGTACAAGCATTGAGTTTAACAGATATCCTGATTTTTCCTTATGTACCGGTAATGGAAGCATGCGAATTTCCTTGGCAAACTCCATAATCCTATCAAAGTATGCTTTGTCAGTCTTTGCATGTGCCATCACCTCTGTCATATTATTCTTCCAGATAGAGTTGGCAAAATGAAAAGAAAGGAACTTTTCCGGTCTTCCTGTGTACTTAGCAAACTTCGAAGGTAGCAGTGTAGAGGAATTTGTCACCACGATTGCTTTCTCAGGCAATACAGGTGCAAGCTTTTTATAGAATGCAATCTTTTCATCTACATTCTCAGCCATAGACTCGATAACCAAATCAGCATCGCCAAAGGCTTTATTCCAATCCAGCTCCAGTTTTAAGTTTTTGTATGCAGTCTCTACTTTTGCAAGGCAGGCTTCCATATCAAAGGTTTCATAATCGGCAATCCCGCGTGCCCAGTTCTCCGGCGTCTGTCCCTCTGGTGTAGCCATTTGGCGAATTGTGTCCAAATACACCTCTTTCAAATTGTCAATCTTGGGCTGAGTACGGGTAATACTCCCCTCGCTTCGCAACCAGATTGTAACGTTGAAACCGCAGTATGCCGCCTGAAAGGCAATTTGGCTACCTAAAACGCCGCCACCAGCAACCACCACATTCTTAATCTCCATTATTAAGTCCTCCTTCTATCTATGATTTAACGTTTCCGATTGTAATCATATTAACACAAATTAGACTTAATCACAATGTTTTTATTGGTCAAGAATACAACAAAGGCCATAAGAATAAAGTCAATCAAACCGGTAATAAAAAGACCATAATATTTGATTTTCATAATGTACCTCTTTCTAAATACCTTTCATCCTGTCGTTTAAAATTCTGCATAGTACCTCATTCTAAAAAAGATTTCCGAACCGGATAACAGCTTAATAAAGAGTATCGGAAATTGCAGAACTTTATTGCTTGATTGTGATTACCCTAAATGCTATGATACAAATAAGTCGAGTCACTAAAATATTAATGATATAGAAAGGCATGATATTTATGAGAATTATTGAAGCTAAAGATTATCAGGATATGAGCAGAAAGGCGGCTAATATTATTTCAGCCCAAGTTATTCTAGAGCCCACTTCTGTGTTAGGTCTGGCAACAGGATCCACTCCAGTTGATGTATATAAGCAATTGATTGAATGGTATAAAAAGGGAGATATTGACTTTTCCAAAGTTCGCACAGTGAATCTTGATGAATATAAAGGACTCTCTCAGGACAATCCTCAAAGCTATTACTATTTTATGTATGAAAACTTCTTCAAACATATCAATATTGATTTACAGAATGTGTATATTCCCAATGGTCTTGAAGAAGATATAGAAAAGGAATGTGCGCGATATGACAATATTATAACCTCTCTCGGAGGTGTAGATTTACAACTGCTTGGTTTAGGCAACAATGGGCATATCGGATTTAACGAACCCAGTGGGAACTTCCAACAAACAACGCATTGTGTTGAGTTGACACAAAGTACCATTGATGCCAACTCCCGCTTCTTTGAGAACTATGATGAAATTCCTAGGCGTGCCTATACTATGGGGATCGGCGATATTATAAGCGCAGGCAAAATTCTTTTGATCGTTAGCGGAAAAGGAAAGGCTCAGATACTTAAAGAAGTGATTGAAGGTCCCATTCTTCCGTCAGTTCCTGCTTCCATCCTTAAGCTTCATCAGGATGTAATTGTTATTGCCGACCAAGAAGCCCTTTCTCTATTAACCAAATAAGTAAGGAGATAAACTTATGATAATAAAAAATGCAGAACACTGCAAAAACTGTCCGGAGGTTTGATTAAGCTGGTGGATATAGCTCCGGAGGAACCGGGTGCTATGGTCTTTATAAATGAGCATATCAACGTAAAGAAACGCTAGAATCGGCATTTACCGAAACTAGCGTTTCTTTATCAGAGACTTATTTTACAGTCCCTTCTTTATCTTTTCACTCTCATATTAGTATAATTTTAATAACCCCAAAGATATTTACTTTTATCTCAATTAATTATTAGAGTTATCATCTACCAAATCCTTAACTTCATCTTTAATGTCATCTGCCCCATCTTCGATGTCATCACCTAAATCATCTAAAATCTCCTTTAAAATATTATATAAAACCTATATGACTTTACTAATATTCCCAAAGGAGATTTTTTATTCTTGCTTATCCAATGACGTTTTTCATTGAATACATACCAGCTTCTTTATCTTTTAAAAACTTCGCTGCACAAACAGCCCCGTTTCCAAAAATTGCTCTTGAATACGCTGTATGAGAGAATGTAAGCACTTCATCCGTTCCTGCAAAAATGATTTCATGTTCGCCTACAATTGAACCGCCTCTAACTGCACTAATTCCTATTTCTTTTTTAGGGCGCTTTTTGCGCATTGAACTTCTATCATACACATATTCATATTCGTCATTTAATTCATTGTTTATCGAATCAGCCAGCATAATAGCTGTTCCGCTTGGTGCATCAAGTTTTTGATTATGATGTTTTTCAACAATCTCAATATCGAATCCAGCGTCCACAAGAGTCTTTGTAACTACTTCCATAACTTTTGCCATAGTGTTAATTCCCATAGACATATTACCTGAACGAAGAATTGCTATTTTTTTAGATGCTTCATTTATCATATCCAATTCTTCACTTGAATATCCTGTAGTGCAAAGAACCATTGCAACGTCGTGTGCCACCGCATATTCTATCAGACTACTGATAAGTGATGTTGAAGAAAAATCAATTATAACATCACATTCTTCTTCCACCTTTGATATTGAATCATAAACTCTATACTCATTGTGCCCGTCGTCAAATACATCAACGCCAGCAACAATCTTTATATTTTCATCCTTAGACACAATGTCAGAAATAACTCTACCCATTCTTCCATTGCAGCCGGACATTATAATTTTCACCATGTAATATACCTCCAGTCTAGTTTTTTATAGTATGCCGTATTCTTTCATTGCTTTTTCAAGTTTTGCTTTATTGACATCTTCCATCTCCGTTAATGGAGCTCTAAGAGAGCCAACATTTTTACCTTGCATATTCATTGCTGCTTTTACTGGAATTGGATTAACTTCACAAAATAATGCATCACAAACTTCTAAAGCATCAAGCTGTAGCTGGGTACTCTTTTCGATATTTCCTTTCATAAATTCTGCAACAATATCATGAGTCTGTCTTGGTGCAACATTTGCAAGCACTGAGATTACTCCTTTTCCTCCTAATGAAAGTAAAGGTAATATTTGATCATCATTACCAGAATAGATATCTAATATACCCTTTGTAAGGCTTGCAAGTTTTGCGACCTGTGAAATATTTCCAGATGCCTCTTTTATAGCTACAACATTTTTTGATGCTTCCACAATCTTTAATGCTGTTTCTGGAAGTATATTACAACCTGTTCTCGAAGGAACATTATATAATATTATTGGAATTTTAACTGAATCTGCAATCTGTGTAAAATGTGATACTAAACCTTTTTGTGTAGCTTTATTGTAATATGGTGTCACTACTAAAAGTCCATCAACGCCGTATTTTTCAGCCTCCTGTGATAAATAAATGGCTGTTTGTGTGCTGTTTGAACCAGTACCTGCTATAACTGGCACTCTCTTTGCCACTTTATCCACCATAAATTTTATACATTCAAGATGTTCCTCGTGAGAGAGTGTTGACGCTTCTCCTGTAGTTCCACACACTATAATCGCATCTATACCACCTGCAATTTGATCTTCTACTATCTGTGCAAACACTTCATAATTAACTGATCCATCCTCTTTCATTGGTGTAACAATGGCTACACCTGCGCCTGTAAAAATAGACATAATAAATTCCTCCTAATAAATTTGATTTGATTAATGCAATATAACTATGTTTATAGGTTATTAAACAAAAAAAGCTTACCTAGAGAAGGCAAGCCAAAAATTCAAATAAATCAGTATAACACTGACCATACATAGCTCTCCATCTCTTAAAAGATGACAGTCATATGGCTCTTAACCATATGCCCAGAATAATGTATCTCGGTTACATCACTCTTCGGCGTCTCATCCTCTATCTACATTCAACTGTTCCGAAACATCCTGTAGATATAATAATCAACGCGACCTCTATAGTTGTCATTAATTAGGTTTATCATAGCATCATATATGCCTTGTGTCAATACTAATGTTTT
>JGI24710J26742_10000642_pt1 | contig 32582 bp, 20 predicted proteins | sample BioPla2DNA2_FD_26742 | JGI IMG/M metagenome (IMG submission 26742)
CATTTTACCTTGAAATATGCTGATTATGCAGAAGAAAAGGCTCTGCCGCAAATTCAAAAGATGCTTGTTCAAGATATGGAGACTTTTGATTCTCTTATGAATCCTACGGAGATCTTGAACCATCTGATAACAGGATTTTTGGCAGATCCGCACCTCTCAAAAGCTGATACGGCAGAAAAAATTTTGCCTCTTTCGGAGAAACACCTTGAGTGCAAGGTAGCAGGTGTTTTCTTTGCAAAAACTAATGACAGAGATAGTTTCTCGTATTATTTGCATCAAGATTTGGAGGAGGATTTCGGCTATGTTTCTGCCAGTCTCATGCATAGCTTCTTAAGAGCCTTGAGAAATATTGAGAAGAATAACGAGGCGAAAGACACAAGAGAAGATAAAAGAGGATATGCTCACTTTCAGATGAAGCTCTCCCTTCTTCATCTTGAATATTCGCTGAACAAACTTATTCCGGTTATTTCTGGGAAAACTTCCATCGGAAGAGCTTATTTATACTGTCTTTCAGATCATTTAGACACAGATGAAAGTATGACTGTTCTTTTGATTCGTGATCGGGACATCAGTGATTTTATGATCATGAAAAACGCAATGAATATGAACAATACCCGCGGAATAAAACGCAGCATAAGACAGAGAAAATATCCCTCCACCGCAAATGTTGCTGTTAACCGACTGTTTGATAACTTTTTGTTTAACAATGACGGCACAATTTCTTTGGCAGCTGTTCCTAATTCCGCTTTTTTAAGGAAAAGGATAACCGCAAATACTTTCTATCCGATAAATCTAGACGCGGTTTCTAATAAGTTGCCTGTACTGGTAGTTACAGCAAGCCAAGAGCTCTTTGAAAATTTGCTCAGGAAAGTTTTTAGAATACTGAAAGTTCCTTTGGCATTAGTTGTACTTGTTTCTTTCTTCTTTTTATTGAAAGCCTTAAGCAAGGAAAATATTTCTGAAAGGCCTCTTAAAAGCAAAGTCGTTTTGTCGGCCATATTTGTTTCAATCTTTCCATTTCTGATTTTTGCATTGATGTACATCTCATATGCATCTCACTTAGAAGAGGAAAATATGAGGCAGTTGGAGAAAACAGCAGTTAACAGCCTACAGCAGATTGATACAGCCCTGAATACTTATGTTGAAAGTAAAACAGCTGCTATGAATGCTGTGTTTACCAATATTGTAGACAGTGACAAAAATGAAACTCGAAGAAAACTCCAAAACTGGCTGGAGACTAACAAAGGAGATTGGCTTTTCCTTGTTGGAAAAACTGACGGCACGGATTATATTGAAATATGTAAAACAAAAACCTCTGTTAGCTTGTCAGAGTACCAAAAAGCTATTTATACACTTTTGCCTAAAATCATTTTGGGAAGATTGAGAGCGGAAAGCGAAGGTGTTCCGGAAGACCAAATGCTGGAAAAGTATGCTTTCCAATTCATTAAGGTTGAAAGTTATATTGATAATTTAGGCAATTTGATGACTTTGCATTTTTTGCCCCCGAATTTTTTATCTGGCTATCAAGAGAGTTACAATGCAAACGATGGAATGGTAGATAAGATAATATCGGTTATATTTGATAGCAGAAAGCTATTGAAGGAATTTGCGCAACAACAAGAGAAGGAACTATTATTTACGATAAGCAAAGGTTTTCATCTGAAAATAGCTCTGATTCCTGTTGTAGGCTCTGGTGACTTAGCTTCTCCTGAAACCTGGATAACATCTAAAGATTTCCCTGCATTAGAAAATCTGTCTAAACTGGAAGAAGTTGGAGCAGCTCAAAACAAATTCTCAAGAGTCGAAGGGAAAAAAGTCGAGAAAATTGCCTATAACAAAAACTTGAATATCTTAATAGCTGTATTTGCTGAAACAGAAAAAAATGGAATAGGGAAAATTCTTACACAACTTGCAGTCTTTTTGCTGCTATATTTTCCTGGTTCTATAGCTCTTTTATATTTTATTATGAACAGAACAGTTGTGATTCCTGTAACTCTTCTTAAAGATAGCGCAGAAAAGCTTTCAAAGGGAGATTTGACAACTAAAGCTGATTATAAGTCAGGCGATGCCTTTGAAAAATTGGCTGATGCCTTCAATGCTATGGTTAAGGCTCTCAGAGAAAAAGAAGAAATGTCTGCTTTTCTCTCGGATGAGGCATTGAAGGAAATAAAGCTCCTTAGGCAAGATGAACTGGGAGCTGCAGCTAAAAAGGCAGAAGCTTCTATAATTTTCTGTTCAGCTGTTCTTCCTCCAGATGAAAATGTGGAAATATTTGTTAAAGATATCAGTTCTTTGATAGAGGTTGCTGGCTCTTGTGCAGAAGATTTTGGAGGATACATAGATAAAATAATAGACGACACAGTCATGATGGTCTTTTTGAAAAAGTCAGATGACAACTCTTATGCTTTCGATGCTGCTAATGCTTTGTTGAAACTAGTAGCAGAATATAAGAAAATCCGTCCTGAAGTTCAAATAAAAGCTGGATTAGCTTCTGGCGAGGTTATATCTGGAAATATTGGCTCCAGCTTTGGCAGGCTTGATTTCACTGTAATAGGCAATGCTGTCAACTTGGCCTCCAGGCTCAAAGGCGCTGCGCATAAAGCTAAAAACACCGGTATTATGATTTGCGGTTGGACTATACGCCTCTTAAAAGGAGCAGCAAGGGTGAGCTTTGTGGACCGAGTTGAAATTAAAGGCCGAACAAAGCGAAAGTTCTCGCTATATGAGCTTTTAGAACTTAGAACTGAATAACTTAAAATCTAGTAGTTTGTAACATCTAAAACTTTTATCTATCCACAGATGGACACAGATGGGATTTTTAAGCTAGCTTAAAAATTAGTGATGAGGGGCGAGTGACGGGTGGCGAGTTACATTCTTTAAAACCTTCATAATAGTTGAAACTAACAATTGCTTTAAGAAGCCGATAAATAAGCATTGTTATATTTCAGAAATAATTTTTCTTTTTTCTAAATTAAAGAGTTATTGACATATGCCATTAACTATTGTATTTAATTAATGGCATATGTCATTTAATATTTAGGAGGCAATGAAAATGGCTAGACCTGTTAAACGGCGCAAAGTTTGTTGCTTGCCTGAAAACAGCAGATTTAGTCCTCTCGGTTCTTCCGCTGGAAAACAAGAACCTATAGTCATGACTGTTGACGAATATGAGGCCATAAGACTTATTGATTTTGAAGGTTTGAATCAAGAAGAATGTTCACAGCAAATGAATGTTGCACGCAGCACTGTGCAAGGCATTTATGTCGAAGCCAGAAAGAAGCTGGCCGAATGCTTAGTCAAAGGCAAGCCTCTTTCAATTGAAGGCGGTGAATACAGAATTTGCGATGAAGCGGGAGCAATGTGCAGACGAGCACGTAATCATGGCTGTCGCAGATTCAGACACAAAAATGAATCAAACACTGATGAACAAGGTAAAACAGAAAAGGAGATTGTTATGAGAATAGCTATGCCTGTAAACGAAAAAAAAGCTGAAGGCACAATAAACCCATCATTTGGGCGTGCTCCTTATTTTCTTATTTATAATACGGAAACCAAAGAAACCGTCTTTGTTGATAACAAGGCTATGGAAAGCAGGGGCGGAGCTGGAATCAAGGCTGCGCAAACTTTAGCTGACAACAATGTTGAAGCTTTGCTTGTTCCCCGTTTGGGAGAAAATGCCGCTGATGCTTTGAATGCCGCTGAAATAAAAATTTACAAGACAATAAATGATTCAATAAAAGACAACATTGAAGCTTTTGCAGCTGGAAAACTCTCTTTGCTGGAAGAGATACATGAAGGATTCCATGCACACTGAAGGAAAAAATATGAAAATAGCTGTCCTGAGCGGCAAAGGCGGTACAGGAAAAACTTTAGTCTCAGTCAACTTGGCTGCGGCAGCTGAAAAGACTCTTTACATTGATTGCGATGTCGAAGAGCCGAATGGTCATTTATTCTTTAAGCCTGAATGGCTCACAGAAAAAGAAGTTAAGGTAAGGATTCCTGAAGTTAATCAAGAACTCTGTGACGGTTGCCGTAAATGTGTGGCTTTTTGTAACTTTAACGCTCTTGCCTATGTTAAAGACAAGCTGATCGTATTTGATGATGTTTGCCACTCCTGCGGCGGCTGTTTGTTGGTTTGTCCGCAAAAGGCTCTGAGAGAAAAAGAAAAATCCATTGGCAAAATCCAAAAAGGAACTTCAGGCAATATTAGCATTAACACTGGAATATTGAATACAGGCGAAGCGACAGGAGTTCCTATAATTAAAGAGTTGCTTGAAGGTATTGATATTGAGCCGAACACACAGACTATTATCGACTGTCCGCCAGGAAGTGCCTGCATTGTCATGGAAAGCATTAAAGATGCGGATTATTGTATTCTAGTTGCTGAGCCTACCTTATTCGGTGCACATAATCTTGCTATGGTTTATGAGCTGGTAACTCTATTTAATAAACCATTCGGAGTTATTCTTAATAAATGTATGCAGTCTGAAAATCCATCTGAAAAATTCTGCTTTGAGAAAAATATAAAGATCTTAGGCCGAATCCCATTTGACAATGAACTTGGCAAGTTGAATTCAGATGCGAAAATAGCTGTTTACGAAAGCGAAAAATACCGAAATATTTTCACTTCTTTGCTTGAGATTGTAATGAAGGAGGTTCAGCATGAAGCAGCTGTTAATCCTCAGCGGTAAAGGGGGCACAGGTAAAACAACCATTGCAAGCGCCTTTGTTAAGCTTGCTGAAGCTAAAGCCTATGCAGATTGCGATGTAGATGCTCCTAACCTCCACTTGATAAGCAAGTGGGATACACTTCCTGACAAAGCTGATTATTATGGTTTGCCGAAGGCTGAAATAGACAACAGTCTGTGTACAGCATGCGGTCTTTGTAAGCAACATTGCCGATTTGATGCTATTTCTTCAGAAGACAAATACCAAGTTGAACCTTATTCTTGCGAAGGCTGCGGCGTTTGCGCATATATCTGTCCGACGGGGGCAATCAAAATGAACCCCTCTCTTGACGGCGAGATGACTCTTTATCAAGATAAAGAGAAGGTATTTTCAACTGCTCAGCTCAAAATGGGCAGCGGCACTTCAGGCTTATTGGTTACTGAAGTGAAAAAGCGTATGAAGACTGCGGCAAAAGCAGCTGAATTTGCGATTATAGACGGCTCGCCTGGAATAGGTTGCCCTGTAATAGCTTCAATAAGCGGTGTTGACATGGTTCTTGTAGTTTCTGAGCCCTCTATATCAGGTATCAGTGATATGGAACGAATAGTTAACACAGCTGCAAAGTTCGGTGTCAAAACGGCAATTTGTATTAATAAATATGATACTAATTTGGAAAATTCGGATAAAATAATAGAGTTTTGTAAACTTAACAATCTGCCTTTTATTGGAAAGATACCTTTTGATTCTGATGCAATTAAAGCAGTCAACAATGGAAAAACTATTGTTGATATTGATTGTATCTCTGGCAGAGCGGTTAAAGAGCTCTACGGGAAAACAATGGACATACTGCTTAAAACAGGGGGTAGGGCGTAGGGTGTGGGGTGTAGTAAAATTGTTTAGACTCAATCGCTGGAACTAATAACTGCTTTGAGATGTTTAATAAATAACCGTGTTTTCTTTCTGTGTTGCTTACCTTTCAGCCTCTGTGATGTTTTTTATGGTAAAGTGAGGAAAAGCAGAAATGCTTTTTCGAGATTTTTTGCCTTATTTGCCCCTCATCTGTGTTAATCAGTGTAATCTGCGGATAAAAAAATGGTTTTGATTCTCAGTCTGTGTATTCCGTGTGTTCTGTGGTTTAAAAAGGTTCTGGAGTTTTTCTGAGGTTTCTGCCCTTTTTCGTGCTTTTTCGTGGTTAATATATTAAAATAAAAGGAGAATTAATAAAATGAAAATTGCTGTAGCAAGCGATAATGGAATGGTAACTGGTCACTTTGGACATTGTGAAAACTTCATGATTTTTGAAGCTGAAGACAAGAAGATTGTTAAAAGCGAAACTATAGCTAATCCTGGGCATAAACCCGGATTTTTGCCCAATTTTCTTGCCGAGCAAGGTGTAACAGTTATAATTAGCGGCGGTATGGGAGCAGGAGCTGTCAATATTTTCAACGAAAGAAATATAGAAGTTGTATTGGGAGCTGCAGGAGATGCCAAGGCAGCAGCCGAAGCTTATGCGCAGGGCACTCTGAAGTCAACGGGTTCTACCTGTCGTGAGCATCAGCATAGAGGCGGTTGCGGCAACCACTAAAAAATCAGGGGGGAGCACAGGAGGTAAAGAATAGTTTTGCTCGTTTTTCATTCTTTATCGGTTCTCTATCTGTGGAATCTGTGGATAAAAAAAGAAAAGAAACCTTTAGGCGCAGCAGTTCAGTCGATGTTTGTTATTAAGCGATAATCCTCTTCTGTTTTACCGCCGACCGTGATGGAGATATTGCCATGGTTATGAGTTGTGTAGATCTCTGCGCCAAGGTTTTCAAGACTATCTGTGATAGAGTAGGGAAGCCCCTCTTTTAATTTAGCAGAGATAATAGCCTTTTTTGGATTTACGAGTTCTAAAAATGGTTCAAAAAGGGTGTTTTCTCGTCCATGGCCAGGCAATTTTATTATTTGCGATTTTAAGCTCTCTCCATATTTCATCAGTTCCTTTTGTCCATCAGGAGTTATGTCACTGCAGAGCAATATTTGAACCTTGCCGTATCTTAACAAAATCACTGCTGAATTTTCATGATGTTCTATGGTTGTGTCGATTTTGTGGCGATGAGTTGGCGGGTTTAAAACTTGAACAAAAAGCTCCTCGCCCCAATTCAAAATGTCGCCTGCTGCTATGTGTTTCTTCTCGATATTCTTCATTTTACAAAGCTCAGTATAATCGAAGTAGTCTGAGTTGGAGACAGGTTTAGCTGTAATTTTGTAAGCAGTTTGTACCTCATAAAGTCTAATAATTCTCAAGAAACCTGAAAAATGGTTATTGTGCCAATGGGTGATGAGAATTCCGTCAAGTTTATCTATTTTAAGGTTTCTTAAATAATCTTCGACTCTGCTAACCTTCAGTATATTGGCTTCCTCAGGGCTTATGCAGGCTCCTGAGTCTATCAGATAGTTTTTTCCTGCAGGAGTTTGGATTAGGATTGCATCTCCGTCACCTACATTTATAAAATCTATCTTAAGGTTCTCAGAGAGCTTTTGCGGCCAAAGTCCAGCAAAATCAGGCATTGCTATAAGGAGAAAACAGAAAATAGCAAGAAAAGAAATCAATAGTGCGGCTAGTTTTGTGCTGAAAGTTTTGAATGAACCTTCTTGCTTAAAACCGTAATATCTGTTCATTTGACCTCTGTTGTTTCAATCAAGCTTTTTATAGTTTTTTCCGACAATCCTGGAATTTCATAAAGGTCTGCCAGAGAGGAAAAACTCAGGTTTTGTGTTCGGAATTCCAGAATTTTACGTGCTGAAGCTTTTCCGACTCCCGGCAAAGAGCTTAGTTCTTCAATAGTAGCAAAGTTAAGATCGAGCTTTTTGCCCCAGGCTTTTTGTCCGGCATGCCCTCCAAAAGTAGTGGCAGATTTGCTTAATTCTTCAATAGTTGCTTGAGTTATTCCTTTAATCTTAAGCAGTTCTTTCAAATCCTTGATTGGATGGTTTTTTTTGACATATTTATATATTTTTTCAGCTTGCGAATCTGTAAGGCATGTTAGCATTTTGATACTGAAAAGATCTGTTTTGTTCAGATTCAGTTTCTCTTGGTTATGAAGCTCGAATGGAGGAGAGTCTTTGGTTAAAGGAGTTTGATCTGTTAAGAGCTGGATGCTTTGGATTTTATTTAGAATTTTTGAATTAACAGATTTTCGTTCCGAGTAATTGACAGTTAGAATCATAACCTCTGCCAATATGACTACAGTAAGCAAGGAAAAGAAAATTTTTTCTGCTTTTGTCAAACTCATTCCTCACACATACTGGGATTAGGAGTTAGTGGGTTTGGGGTAGCAAAGAGCTAGAATACAAACCACAAAAACACTCCGGAGCCTTTTTAAACCACAGAACACACGGAATACACAGACTGAGAACCAAAACCATTTTTTTATCCGCAGATTACTGATTAACACAGATGAAGGGCAAATAAGGCAAAAAATCTAGAAAAAGCATTTCTGCTTTTCCTCACTCTCGGCTTAATCCATTGATTTTACAAGTAAACTTGTAAATCTCTGTCTTGCTCCGAGAGTCGAGCTAAATTGCATTCTATTGGCATAGAATAGCAATTTGTGTCGATTTTTACCATAAAAAACATCACAGAGGCTGAAAGGTAAGAAACACAGAAAAAAAACACAGTTATTTATTAACATCTCAAAGCAGTTATTAGTTTTAGCGATTGAGTCTAAACAATTTTACTACACCCCACACCCTACGCCCTAATCTCTTTGGTTTTTTGCTACTCGCCACCCATCACTGACTATTGTTTGTCAGGAAGCTAGGGTAGTGCGATTTCTTCCTTCGCCCTTGCTTACATACATTGCTTTGTCAGCAGCGTTGATCAAGGTGTCCTTGTCTTTTGCATGTTCGGGGTAGGAGGCTACTCCTATACTAACGGTCACGCTCAAAAATTCATTTTTATGAGGGATCTTTGTCTCTTCTATGCGTTTTCTTAGACGTTCTGCAGTTCGGAATGCTTCTTGGCTATTTGTTTCAGGCAAGATAACTGTCATTTCTTCACCGCCGTATCGGCAGGGTATGTCTATACCTGTTCTTACAGTATCTTTCAGGAGTCCCGCCACCAAGCGTATGACATCGTCTCCTACTTGGTGTCCGTAAGTGTCGTTGAAGTTTTTAAAATGGTCTATGTCTATGAGCACTAAGCTGCATTTAAGCGCATATCGTCTGGCTCTGAGAAGTTCTTCGGAAAGTCTTGCTTGGAAATATCTGTGAACATAGAGTCTTGAGAGACCATCGGTAATTGAAAGTTCATAAAGTTTATTGTTTTCAATGGTTACAGCAGCTTGGGAGGCAATAAGATTGAGCAAAGAAAGGTCATTTTCGTTGAAATTGCGTTTGTTTTTTTTGTTTATTATATTGATTACGCCGATTATGCCGTCTTTAAATTTCATCGGAGCTGAAATAAGTGTAATTATATCTTCCACGGGCAACATACCGTCAAAGGTGCTGAAACGCTGATCTTTAAATCCATCGTTTGCAATTATTCCCTCTCCAGTAGCAGCTACTTTGCCGCATACGCCTTCACCGAGTTTTACAGGAGTTGTAGTAAGAGTTTTATAGCCGCTTCCATAGGAAACTCTTACCACAAGTTCGTCTGTTTCGTCGTCTAAAAGCATGATTGAACCCTTCTCGGCTCGTAAAGCTTTAATGGAGTGAGCCAGCAAAAATTGTAAGAGCTCTTCAGAATTGCTGATGAGGTTGACAGCGTTGCTAATTTCGAAGAGGGTATTAAGCTCTGTCATTCTGCGCTCTTTTTGTTGCATTTCACGTTTGAGCGCCTTGACCATTTTTATATAATTATCCGTCAAAACACCTATTTCATCCTGTCTTCTAAGGGGTTTCGGCGGAGTCAGGTCTCCGTCAGCTATTCTGGAAGTGACTTTTGAAAGTTCGGATACCGGGTTTGCTATTTTAATTGCCAAGGTTGTGCCTGTTGCAAGAGCTAAAATTACGCTCATAACGGCAAAGAAGGTGAAGTCTCTGGTCATGCTTTTTCTTAGCTGCATGTAAGGAGAAACTGGAACTTGAGTTTCCAAAGTAATAGCTTCTTCAAGTATTGAGGGCAAAATTCTTCTACGTTCATAGTAGTATTGGTTTCCGAAGACTTCTGTGTAACCGCCTGATTTTTCAGGATCCTTCACATAGGTTTTCAAGTCTCTATTGGCATAGGAATCAATTAAAGTTGTTAAAATACGTTTGTTTGCATATAGCAAAGTATATTCAGCAGCAGTAAAGTTCTTAAATTTATCAGCAAAGTTTCTCGGAATTTTTTTTCCGAAAACTACGTAAAGCGGATGTTCTCGTTCGTCATTCATCAATTGGGCTGCAGAGAAGACCCAAGGTTCATCATTTATGACATAGAGATTGGCATTCAAGGGTGTAAAACAAAAAGTCTGCATCAGAGGAACTTGTAATGCAGGTATAGGGAATGCTCCTACCGTGAATTTTATCCTGCTTTGACTTTCTACTACGGCGGCATAGTCAAGGTCAAAATCCTGTTTTTTCTTTTCCAACATATTAACAGTGTCTGAAGCAGGCAAAGACAACTGAGACAAAGGAGCCAAGTCAAAATCAGCTGTAGTTTTGGTATTCAGCTTTTGAGTTTGAATATAATCGTTTAAACTATTTTCAAATATTGAAATAGAGTAGTCCAAACTTTGCTTTAGATCTTGATTTGCTACATCAGATATCCGCTTGAGAGTTATAGCAGCTATTATTGAGAGCGGTAAAACCAGCACTATTATAAAAAGTGCTATTATCTTAAATTGCAGAGATTCAGTATTAAAAAAATTAGTAAAAGGCACTTCTTAACTCAGGAAAACCTTCTTGATGTTTCAAACCGTTAACAGTAAGCCGTCTTATATCGTTAAAACGATTGACAGGCTGTCCATAAGCGTAAGAAATAATATCGTCTAAGCCTTGTCGGGTTATTGCCAGACTATATATGTGATCTTCCGAAAAAATTCCCGACCAGTTAATTATAGCATGTTCTGAAGATTTTCCAGACTTGTTTTCTAGAGAAAAACCAGTGAATAACAACTCTGAAGTTTGCATTTGCTGCATACGCTCTTTTATATATTTTGCCAGTGAGGCGCCTTGTATATCAAGGGTATATATGTCTACATTATCGTAGAGAGTGTCAACGAGTACTTGAGGGGTAACTGTTGAGAAGTTGTAGTTTTTGTCTCTTTTGAATACAGATGCGGGCAGAATTGCTATGTCAGTGCCTGCTTCCTGTCGCATAAGCTCGCAAATAGAACGTCTGAACTTATCTTTGTTTTTATCCGGTTCTTGGAGATTAGCATAGGGAAACTCAGGATAGGTTAAGGGTTGTCTATGAAGTTGTCTTCCTTCGTGAGAAAGCACATAGTGTTGTTTCTTGTCAGGCGATATTGCAGGTTTTGTCCTTAGAAGTTTTCTCATTTCATCTCTGAAAAGGCCGCAGACTTTATTGGTCTTGTTGGAGGAAAACTCTGGCCAATCAATAGAGTTCTTGTACATAAAGTCATTGATGGCTACTGTGTATTCTGATTCCGCCTCTAAGGGGATGTCATTGATAAAAATTTGCAATATTCTGAATCCCTTTGGGTTTTCCATCGTGTAAAGACAATCAATTCCGGAAGATTGCAAAAATGTTCCCCTGCCAGTTAAGCTCTGCTCAACCAGATTTTCTATTTCCCAGCCTTTTAAAGTAACCATAAAGAGATTGTTGTCAAAAGGAATAGCTTCATAGAGGTTTCTAAGCAAAAGGGGACCTTCACTGAATCCAGCTTTTATGCCTCCTGAGTTGGTCATGGCAATATCGGCTCCCGTAATCTCTTTCATGAGAGAAGTTATAAGATTGCCCATATCTGATTCAGCATTGTATTTTGTAGCAAAGTTTTCTTTGCAATAAGTTAGAGGCTGATTTAGCAATGTATCCAGTTGGGATTCCAGTGAGGCTATGGTTCTGTTTATTTCAGGATCAGGCTGTAAACTGCTTGAATCTAAAAAAGCGACCATATTATTGAATAAATTCAATTCCCATTTGCCAGCTTTTTCAGTGAGCTTTAATACTCCAACACCAGCACCGCGGCTTGGAGGAGATAAACAAATCATAGGCGGCTCATTAGTTCGCATTTTCGCATTGACAAAGTCGCTTATGACTACATCTATGTTTTGCAGATGCTGTACATGGTTTATATGCGAAGCAAGCATCGGATTATGTGATATTAAAATAACCAGATCGGCGCCTTGAGCTTTGAGTTGTTTAGCTGCTTCATTAGCGGAGGTAACTAAGTCTTTGACCTCAAGATCTACAATGTTTTCTTGTCTGGTGTTTCTGGCTATGTCATCTAATCCTAAGCCTATAATTCCGCATTTTACATTGCCTTTAGTAACTAACAAAAAAGGCTCAAAAGTTTTGAGCCCTGGACGTTCATTCAGATCTTTATAGTTTGCGGCTAACATGGGAACTTTCTTTAAACCGACAAATTTTCGAAGGGTTTCCATGCCGAATTCAAACTCAAAATTTCCTACTGCCATAGCATCATAGCCTACTTGTTCCATAATGCTGAGCGGGGTTTCGCCCATTGTTAAAGTAGCTTCGGCAGTGCCAAACAAGGCATCTCCGGTATCAAGAACAAGAACGTTTGCCGGATCTATTCCCTGCAGTTTGACGGTTTTGTCAATATAGCTTTTAATAAAGGCCATTCCGCCTAATTCTTTGTAGTTGACATCACCTACCAGGCCAGAGAAAGGTTTGATTTGTCCTCGAAGATTGGAGGTGTAAAAAATAATTATCTGTCTGCTAGGCTTTTTAACAAAATCTCCAATATAGAGACTTACCATTATAAGAGTGAGTGCTAGAGTAAGCATCATCAAATTTCTAAACATCTGGTGAAAATACCCCGGATTCAAGAATTTATGACAGGTTAGCAGTTTTTATTTATCCTTGTCAATGTATGTTTTATGGCAAAAGTTTCCAAGTTTCGCAACTATCACAATAAAGTTCGCTTATAAACTGTGATGGCTGGCTGGTTGAGATGTTTGAGGCAAAATCACTTACTTCTTGTGGTAACGTGATCGTAAGGTGTTTTTTTGCTCTGGTCATAGCAACATAGAAAAGTCTCCGTTCTTCTTCTATTTCCTCTTTGCTTTTGAGAGCTTTGAAATTTGGAAATCTTCCTTGCACTGCAGATATTATAAAAACAGCTTCCCATTCCATTCCTTTTGCTGAATGGACAGTGGAAAGTGTTATGCTGTCTTCGCTCTGTTCATTCTGAGAGGCTAGGTTAAGGTTTTGCATGTTTTCGGGAGGCTCCAAAATAATTGAGGTTAAAAAGTCGTCCAGAGAGTCAAAAGAAAGGGATATGGCAGCTAATGCGTCTATGTCTTTGAGTCTTTCTGTATAATTGTCANACTTTTTCTTCATGACATTTTTCAGATAGTAATCTGTGATTGCATTTAATATTAAGGATGGCTGTGTGAAGTTTTGAGAGGATATTTGAAGCATAGTTTGCTGCAGCAGGCTAAGTTCAGTGTTGATAAAATTTTCAGGAATATTAGAAAAATCGAATGGTTCCTCAGATCGTGCAAGCTCTTCGGATATATCAGTGGCTCTTTTGAGACCTATACCTTTTATATCCATTAAAACTCTGAGCCAGCCAAGTTTGTCCCAAGGATTATTTATTATTCGCAAATAAGAAATTATATCTTTCAAATGGACTGACTCCAAAAACTTGAAACCGCCCCATTTTACAAATGGCAAATTAATCGTTTTAAGCATCATTTCAAGCCTGAAGGCATGATAACCTGCTCTGAAAAGGACAGCTATTTCTTTTGGCTTTATACCGCTTTTTAAAAAGTCTGTGATTCTTTTGCAGATAAAGAGGGATTCTTGTTCTTCGTTCATACAAGGTACAATAGCGATTTTTGAGCCTTCAGGATTTTCTGTTTCAAGCTTGTTTTTAAAACCTTCTGATGCTTTTGAAATCAGATGATTTGATGCGTTTAATATGTTCTGTGTGGAGCGATAGTTTTGAGTTAGTCTGAAAGTTTTGGCTTCTTTAAATAAGTTGGGGAAATCTGAAAGGTTTTTGAATTCTGCGCCTCTGAAGGCATAAATACTTTGTGAATCGTCACCAACCACCATTATGTTGTGATTAAAATGTCCCAGCAGTCTTAGCATTTCAGCTTGAAGAAAATTGGTGTCTTGATATTCATCAACCATTATGTAGTCCTGCTCGGATGATATGAGCTGTAAAACTCTTTCGTCATTTGAAAATAGTTCGACTGTTTTCAAAAGTAAATCATCATAGTCGAGCAATGAATTTTCAGATTTATAAGATTTATAGTCATCTTTTATTTGAAGAATTTCTTTAAGAAATGGTTCAAAGTGTGTGTGTTCTGTATTTATAAGTTCTTTTAATGAGAGTTTTTGTGCAGCACAGGCAGAGAAAAGCTTTTGGAGGGTGCTGTTAGTAGGAGGCTTGCTGTTATATGTGTTGTTTTTAAAATAGTTTTTACGAAGGCTTCCCAAAATTTGTTTGGAATCGCTGGTGTCTATTATAGTAAATGAACGCTTGAGACCTGCTTCCAGATAAAACTTTTTCAATACATAAGTGGCAAAAGAATGGAATGTTCCGCTTCTTATAGAACCTTGGACGGAATCGGCAAGTTGTTTGGCTCTTTCGCTCATATTATTTGCAGCCTTTCTGGTGAAAGTCAGCAAAAGTATTCTTTCAGGAGGAATGCCTTCCGAGATAAGTTTTGCGGCTCTATAAACTATAGTTCTTGTTTTGCCAGTGCCTGCTCCTGCTATACATACAGCGGGACCATCTTTGAATGCTGCAGCTTCAAGTTGTTCTTGATTCAGGTTGGAAAAAAAATCAGGATTAAGCATAATTCTTAATAAAATAACAGTTAAAGCCGATAAAATAAAAAGAGAGAATACTTGTATTTAACAGGAGAAAAGAATTTATGGTAAATCTTCCTCTTTTTGTAGTAACAGCTTTGAGCATGGTTCTTTCTGTCAGAATGTTTCACCCCTAACAAACAGTTACTAGTGGAGTGTGGGCAGAAAAGGGCATAGAACACATTGTTTCTTTGATTTCCTCATTGGTTTTATGCCATTCAACTGCTATTAGGATTTGTTTTTCATATCAGAGTTTCAACTGTTTATTAGCTACTTAGAACAATTATCAGTTTCAGTATTGAGTTCTAAACGATTTCATCACCAAGTAAGCACTAGCAACTTTAGTAGTTTGTTTTCACTTCAGTTCCAGGATAGTAAAAATTCAAAATTTCTATTGTTGTTTTACCTTTTTTAGCTAATCCGTCGGCTCCATATAGACACATACCAACTCCATCTCCTTCTCCTTTGCCAGTGTATTGAAGGGTTCTGCTCATGACTTCTTCTTTAAATCTGGCACTTTTGAAAGACTTGGATCCAAAAAACTTCTGAAGCTTTTTCAGAAATTCAATTCCAGAAATGATTTTAGATGATTTTCCACTTATTTTTACAGATGTTATGCGTTCTTCGTTGTTGATTTGCTCAGGTTTCCAAGAGGTGTATAAATAGCTGGCTCCTGAAGCATAAGATAGCGATAAAAAAGTTTCCAGTTCGCTTTTATTAATTTCAATAAGCCACCTAAATGATGGACTGTGCATGCAATTTTCTGCTTCTCCATGTCTATATACATCCGCTTGGGCTATATGATAGGGCTCTTTAATACCATAAACGCTTTCCGAAGAAGATATTTTACCGCCGCAAGTATGATGATATCGCGGCAATATAATTTGGTTTTTATAGGTTAAAACTTTATTGGCTGTATGTTTTACAAGTATTTCCGGCAAAGTCTTGTTTGAGCCGATTCCTTGGTATTTGACGCAATGCCTTTGATTACAAATATCCACGCCTTCTGCTTTATGGAGTGAATTTCTTTTAAAATAGAGCAGCTTGGTTCTTAATGCAATAATATGTGCTTTTACAGCTTGCGAGTTGTTTGAAAAGGCTTCCTGAGAGGCGACTGCGGCGAGGAGGCGATTCAAAGGCAATTGATTGATCAGGCGAATGCTGAAATTGTCTGCATCCTTTGTAAAAGAAAGTTCACCTTCAAAAAGCATAGGAGCTGATGGAGGAAAAGTAACGCTAATTAGATCTCCTCCTTTGAAAATTATTCTTTTATATTCAAAAGGCGATTCAGGCATATTGCCTGCTCTAAAAGCAAGTCCTTTCTGTGACAATGTTATAAGAACATCTTGAGTTTCACCGAGAGTCATGGAGACACTTCTTGACAACTCTTTATTTTGTTCTTTATCTCGCAGTTTCTCTACAGGGTCAGCTAGTATAACTGTCCAATTTCCGGAATAAGACTGAAGTCTTGCGAAGGTTTTAGGCTGTTCTAAATTGACAAGCACCTTAAAAAGTTCATCATCGCAAGAAGCTGCAAAGAGAGGAGAAATTATGAGGGTAAATGTCAAGAGAAGGAGATAGTATGGGAGTTTGCTTTTCATTTTATCCTTTTTGAATATTAAATAAATTTAGAAGTTTTAAAAAGAGGGTGATCAAAAAATTGGAGAGAATTTTGAATCTTGCTGAATACTTCATTGATGATACCAGTCTAGGACTAGTTCTCATATATAGGCGATTTATTGCAGTTCCTGCTGGCAGAGAAAAGAGAACGTCCCGCCTGAATGCTCTCAGAGCTGCAATTTTTTTAGGCTCATTTTGGCATGCAAAGGAAGCTACAAAACACAGATAGTTTCCATCTCTTTTTTCGTAGTCAGGCGTAAAGTTCTGATCTTTATTGTAAATCATAGCCCTAATGCTTTCAGCCCGCTCATTTTCTCCTAAATATTTTAGAGTCATATGAAAATTATTCAGCACTTCAATGTCAGAATGATCTATGGTGAAAGCCATTTCATAAGCTTTTAAGGCTTGCAATAGATGTTTTTTTCCGAAAGTTGAGCCTGCGGCTATGCCTTTTTGAAGATAAAAGGCTCCTGCTTCTATTAAGAGCGGGTATTTTATATCTTCAATTTTCTTGGCTGTCTCGATAATCTCTGGCTGATCCTCTCCGTGAAGCCGCTGAAGGTTGTTTATTAGGGTGTCAGAGTCGCCGAATCTCTTAACTTTTGCTAAAGAAATAGCTTTCATCAGTTCCATCGATAATGGCAAATTTTTAATTCTTTTGTCGCGGTTTTCAAACAGTTCTAAAAGCAGACTGTAAGAGGCATTGCTCCAAGCATTTTCTACATCTTGTACGAAGCTGTTATATTCCTCTTCGGGTATGGGATAAACTTGGGTAATTGGTGCCAGTATTTGGCGCTTCTGTAGAAGTTTTTCTTTTTTGATTTCTTCAATTGTTTGGCGAAATTCAGCAGCGCCTTTTGGATCATTGATTTGAGTACGGCATTCAGCAAGACCTATTAACGGCAATGTCGAATCAGGGAAGAGATGAGCTGCCTTGGCGAAATGGCCCTCAGCTTCGTTGGAAAGTTGTCTTATTCTCTTTGAGAAGGTGATGCTGTTAGCATTTTTTTCCAATATAACTTTATCTTCTTTAATTTTTTTTAGAAGACTGTTGCCTTTATAAAGAAGATTGTCAAAATAATGTTTTTTTGCCGTAGCAGCCAAGGAAAGGTATTTTCTATCCTCGCCATATAGCTCTTTTAAACGGTCAATAATAAAATGACTTTCTTCAAACTTCCGTTCTTTTTCAAAATCATTGTAAAGTTCTTCCAAAACCGTGATATCTGGTTTGAAATTCTGCTTTATATAGTCGTTGATTATCTTGTTAATAGCGTTCGCATTTCCGTTAAGGACTGCGAACTTTATAGAAGACTTGAAATTTTGCGAATTCATGTGAATCTTTCTACTGTTGCTTATTAAGGTGAAAATAAGCTATCATTTTAATAGAGGTTTGAAAAGAAAAGGAGAGGCAGAAAAATAAAGATGCTCCCTACTAACAGATATTTGCCATTTATACTGATTTTCGTCTTAGTGACTCCTATGATTTTCTCTGCTGTTTTCAGGGAAATACCTGTGTACAATGAATGGTATTTGTCTGATTCCAACTATAGACCTTCAAGACCTTTTTTTATTATAAACGATCTTGATTTCTTCATCAATGAATGGGAGAAAGCTGGCTTCAAAGAAGATTATCCACATATAGATTTTGCAAAGTTTTCGATATTTGTATGGACTCCAGGGGCGACTGTGAAAAATTATGATCAGGTGCGTATAGAAAAAATCATTCACTTGCAAGATGGATTTATAGTCTTGATGGATCCATCTAAAGCCAAATCGGGACGTGGCTTTTCCAGGCCTGTTTTATTTACCCTGGTTCCGAAAATTCAAAAATCAGATGTCTTTATCTATGACATTATTTATGATAACCGTGGAAACATTAAAGATTATGACTTGAAATACACTCTCTGGAACATGGATGGCCTGCGAACAACCCCTATGGTAGTGTTAAAGCTGGATCCTCCAGAGAAACCGACTGTTGCTTTAGCTTCTATGAGCAGGGAAGAAAAGGTTAAGGCGGGCATTATTGCTGCTCCTTCTGTTTCTTCTCAGCCAACTGCAGTGTCTGCTCAAACGCAATCATTCTCTGAGAACAGAACGAAGACTCCTGCAACACAAAGCATACAGGTCTCTGCCCCCACCGTCAGAACCTCTTCTTATAGGCCGCAAACGCAAATGAACACTACAACGCCAAACACTGTTTATAGTCCTGGAGCTTCGACAACCACATACAGTTCAAGAACTTCTGCAACTTCACAGGTTTATTCGAGACCAGCAGGTTCTCAGCAGAATACTAGAACTTCTGCTTCTGTTGCTAAGCAAAAATCGCCTATGACCTTGGAAGAAATGAATACTTCTCAAAGCAATGAGCTTATAGCTCCTCCAGGAATGACTGATGACGGGCTTTTCGGTTCAAAGTTTGATATAGAGTTTTGAGCTGTTTCAGAGTTGATTAAATAAAGAGTTTTTTTCGGAGAGGGATATGATTCAAGTCTACAAAGGTGACGGAAAAGGAAAAACTACTGCTGCTATAGGCCTTATAATAAGAGCCTTTGGACATGGGCGTAAACCGGCTATGGTTTTATTCGACAAAGGAAGCATTAACTATAAGCATAGTGAGCTGATTATTTTTGACAGACTAGGTATACATTACCATATAACCGGTTGTGAGCGCATGAAACCTGACGGCACATTCCGTTTCGGAGTGACAGAAGCTGATAAGCGTGAAGCCAAACTTGGGATTGAATATGCGAAAGACATCATCAAAAATAAGAAATATGATCTTATAGTATTGGATGAAATTCTTTCAGCTGAATCATACGGTCTTCTTTCAACCGAGGATATTCTGGGACTCCTGGAACTCTATGACGGCAAAATAGAGCTTGTATTGACGGGCAGAACAGACAATCAAATGATTCTGGACAAAGCTGATCTTGTAACCACTATGAAAAAGACCAAACATTATTTTGACGAAGGACAAGAAGCACGCCCAGGAATTGAATATTAGCGCTGTGTTTCAGCTAAGCCCTGATTCCTTGGAGTTTAGTGCTTTGGCGATGTGGGGGAAGAATCCATTATTGGTCCGCCAGAAGAATATCTTTGTCCCAAAGTTTCCTTGAAGTTTTTCTTGTCATTTGCATGCCTATAGGCTTCATCGTAAGAAATTCTCCTTGCTATGACAGCATTTTCTAAGCATTTGTCAAGAGTTATCATGCCATCTTCTGTGCCGGTTTGCATCAAAGAGGTGATTTGTTCAAGTTTGTTATCTCTTATACATCTTCTTATGGGAAGAGTGCCTATAAGGACTTCATAAATCAATACTCGGCCATCGGCAAGGTATGCAGGTACCAGTCTTTGTGAGATAATAGCTCTAAGTGTTGTGGACAGCTGCATTCTGATCATTTCTTGAATGTTTCCTGGAAAGCTTCCTACAACGCGGTTTACAGATTCATAAGCGGAGTTGGTGTGAAGAGTAGAGAAAACAAGGTGGCCTGTTTCAGAGGCGGTTAAAGCGAGTTTCATGGTTTCAGGGTCACGCATTTCTCCTACCAAGATTACGTCAGGGTCTTCACGTAACGCGCTTCTCAAAGCGTTTTCAAAAGAAAGCGTATTAGAGCCCAGTTCTCTTTGGTTAACCACACATCTTTTATGGGGGTGGATAAATTCTATTGGGTCTTCAATTGTCATTATATGTTGGTAGGCTGTTCTGTTGATATGGTCTATTAATGCGGCTAATGTTGTTGATTTACCTGAGCCTGTTGCGCCTGTAACCAAGACCAGTCCTGACTTGTTAGAGCAGATTTGCTCGCTGATAGATTCGTCAAGACCTATTTCTTTGAATGTTGGCACAGAATTAGGAATCATCCTGAAAACTCCGGCCATACCATTCTTTTGCATAAAGACGTTAACTCTGAAGCGTGTTCCGTCTTCAATTTCGTGTGAAAAGTCAAGTTCCATCCTTTGTTCAAAAACGCGTTTTTGTTCTTCATTCATAATGGAATAAAGAAGGAAACGGCTTTTTTCAGGGGTGACTGTTTCCGCTTGAGTTCTTATAAGCTCGCCGCTGACTCTAATAGAAGGAGGCAAGCCTGATGTCAGATGAAGGTCTGAACCTTTTACTTCTCTTAGGTAGTTCAAAAGGTCTCGCATGCTGGAAAGAGCTCCAATTATAGCAGAAGGTCTTAAAACTTTCTTTTGAACCGTGACATCGGACATAATTTCATGGGTTATGCTTCCTTCCTTTAGAAGGGCGTCCAACTGTTCTGGCGAGTATTTTGATACTGTATTTACAAACTTTTCTTGTTCTAACTCTGTAGAGGAGTCGTAAAGGTATAGAAACGATGAAATACCTGGATAATCGCGTCTTTTGAATATTTCTCTTGACCAGTAGGCAATGTCTTTGTCTCTGTCAAAGCAGGAAAGCACAAGATCTTTAAGAAATGCTTCACGCGGATGTTTAGATAAAGCTTCAACTATTGTGTATCTTATTGTAGTATCACGGTCGTTCAACTTTAAAAGCAGCATGTTAGCCATAAGATCAAAGTTTTGCAATTTTGCGAAAGCTTCTATGGCACAGATTTTTATCAGAGCCACTTTGGAGTTGTCTATCATGTAGAGAAGAGGCCTCAGAGCATCGCTTGAGCCGATTTCTCCCAACACCTCGATTGCTTGAATTGTCAATTGAGGATTCTCATCATCAAGTATTCTTAATAGGTGTTCAAGTGATATTACACCTAAGCTTACCAAGACAGATTTTGCATAGTTTTGTATAAAGACTATGTCGCTATTAAGATACTTAATTATTTCCGGCACTATTTCAGGTCTTCTGACTTCAGAATAGGCGGTTAGTATAAAATAGGCCGTATCCATGTCTGTACGGTTGAAAGTGTTTTTCAAAAACTCTACGACTTTTATTCCCATGGTGATGCCCAGATAACGCATTATAATTAGTTTTGCATGTCTCGCTGATGAAGCGAAAACGGAGAGCAAGGGTTTGAGGGCCTGCTCTCTCCATTTGCATAGAGCTTTTAATGCTTCTTCCCTGAGTATATCTGAGTCGTCATTTATAAATTCAATTAAGTGTTTGATTGCGATTTCGCCGCACATTTCGCCAAAAGCGGCTGCAATATAGGGTTTAAGATAGCCTGTCGGGTCGCTCTCAAGCATTTTTTGAAATAAGGGGCCTGCTGAGTTTTTAACCACCAAAGGAATTAGCTTCATACACTCGTATTTTGCTATTGTGGAAGAGGTTTGGAAAAATTCTTGGATGATAGGGTATATGCCTTCGCCTTTAGATATTAAAAGTTGCTTTACAGCATTTTTTACCAACCAGCTGGGGTCTGTTATTAGTGGCAGCAGGGCTTTTATTGCTTCAGGAGTATCGGACTTGCCTACTTTGTCAATGGCTGTGATTCTAATTTCATCACTTTCTTTGCTGTTCAGAAGCTGGTAAACCTCATTTTCTTCTAAAAAGCCAAGTTCTATTAGAGTAAAGTAAGCCCAAAATCTGACTTGCGGTTGATTGGAGAGTCTAAATGGCGATAGAACGCTCTTAAGAACTGTCGGATATGCTGAAACAGTCTGAACTGTTTTTTTCTGGATACTTTCATGTTTGGAGGAAACAGCTACTGGAAAAACAGCAGCTATGATTCGTCTCTGATTCTGAGAGTTTTGAACCTGCAAGACTTCTTCCAGTTTGGAGATTGCCTGCTCATTTTCTAAAAAATCCGAGCTTTTCAGTTTATCCAGAATACTTAAGGTAATTTCTTCAATCATGGCTCAGGTGCCTTTCAGACTGTAATTTCCACATGATGCAGTTTGGATTGTACAACACTTTGTGTAATATAGCAAAATTTAGTATAATTCGAAGTATCGTTGGAAGAATATAACAAATTTTCTTTTGATTTGTCATCTTGCAAGAGGGCAGATAATTTGAAGATAACAAGTATAAATAAAGTAACTGGACGTAGAACTGGTATGGCTATAATGTTAGCTTTGCTGGTTTTTATGGTTTTATCTATTCTTGTTATGCACTTTTTTACAGTCAGCCAACAATCAAAGTATTCTTCTTATAGATTTATGCAAGCGGAGATTGCCAGACAGCTTGCTTTCTCAGCTCAAGACGAAGCTTTTTCTATTCTTAAAAACTCATTTATTTTTAGAGACAGCCCAACTGATTATTACCAAGCTGTTCTCACACAAGAAGCCAGAAACAAAGAAATAGAGATTAAAACTCCTCAGACGGAAAACAATCTTTTGCCTAAGAAAATGCTTCTGAAAACTACTTTCAGGATAGCAGATTTCAAAAACACTAATCATGAAGGCGTATCTTTTTCCAATAATCGAGAAGGCATAGGCACTTTGGAGATTAAGACTGTTGTTCAGCCTGAGAAGGAGGAGAAAGGCAAGCATTTAAGCGGTGGCTTAGCTACTGTCATCAGACACTACGATTATAAAGTAATTACAATGATGTCTGACAAACAAGATCCTGCTTACAGAGATTCAGGACGTTATAATGGCAATCAATTGCTTGATTATGTTTTATTTGTAAGAAATGCATCTGACAATTTCAACAGCTTGCAAGGAGCTTCTCTTAACCCTGGAAATCCTGATGATTCCCGAGAATTCGGCGCTATGTCCTCTGCTCTGGACATAACCGTTGATACTGGTTCTTCCGAAAATTTTGGAAAAGTTGCTTTTGCTACCAGATGGACTCATGAGCAGAAGACAAGGATAGGAGAACTCTTATATTTCAACCTCCCCAAGGACAATCCCTTGGTTAATCTTGATGAATCGCCGGTAAAAATAGATGAATTGAATAAATCTAATATTGATGCCTTCTTCCCGGCTTTTTTAGATGCTGTAAGGCAAGCTGTTTCCGAAAAAGGCGGAAATTTTATAAGCGCATCTGGTTACAAAGCTCATGTTTATGAAGTAAAGCGGCCTTTAATGAAAGATTTCTTTACTGCAGAACCCCAGGCTAAGGATGGAAAGATTCCAAGCAATCTTCGCATTATAGCGGCTATGACTTCATACTATCTGCTCGCTAAAAATCAGTTTCCCTCTAATTCTCCAGATCTCATGGCAATTTTTCCAGGCACTTATAACCCTCAGATGAGCTTTTTATTCGAAGGACAACCTGTTAAAGCTGATCGCTTAAGCCAAATTTTTACTTCTCCGGTAAGCAGAAACTACATGTATTATAGATACATTACTCTTGATATATCTCAAATGACAGTAACCTATTCTTATAAAGCAGGTCTAACCACAAAAACTGAGACTGTAAATATAGGCTCATTGGGAGAAGCGGCCAGCGCTGTGGAAAAATTGGCAAAGCAGCAAATAGCATCTATAGATAACAATGCTTTTTCAGTACAAGGTTTGGGTGGAGATATGAAGTTTGATGTATTAAGAGACCTTTGGAATAATAACGCAAAAGACAGATTCCTTAGACTCGCTATTGATGAAAAGTATCTTCCGGAAGATGGCACTTTCAATCAGGATTACTTTCGTGATTTAAATAATAAACCCTTGAATACTTCTTTTGGCGAGACAAATGAGTTATATAAGGTTCCTCCTCCTTTTGCGAACTTTCAACTTTACTCAAGGCGCGGCTTACGCCTCTCTGAGCTTGAAACAGCGGGGTTCTTGGAGCGAACATCAGACAAAAATATATTAAAACTTGATGGCTTTATTGAATTGTTGCCAGAAGAAGATAAAGATTTTTCCGCCTTTATAACAGACTTTGGCGAGAAAAAGCCGCTTGAAATAGTCGGACAAGGCGGTATAATTGCAAACTACATACGCATAAACTCTTCTGTAACACGAGCTAATGACAATGCTCTTTGTGTCTTCATGTGCACTCCTTATACCCATCAAGGCATTATTTATGTTCAAACAGAAGAAGAAATAAATGCTGTTTTAGTGGCTATGTCAAAAAGACGAAGCTATAATGACACCTTGCTTGAAATAGAAAAAAACATGAAACTTCGTGGAGCTGTTCTTGTTGATAATATGCCTTATTGGGGAACAAATTCTAATAAGAGCGAAATTATTTATGATCAAAGGCTTAATTCTAAAAACTTAAATTTAGTACACCTTGCTCCAGTAATTACCTTTGAGAGAGTAGTTGAAAGAGCCGAAGATGAGGGTATATGAACTTGAGAAAAAATTCTAAAGCTTTCACTATGCCAGAAATTTTAATAGCATTGATCTTTCTTTCTTTGGCTAGCGTGGCTTACTTTTCTTTAAATCGAGCTAATACTCGCACATCTATGAATGCCTACTATGAAATGATGGCATTCTCTTTAGCGCGCGAACCTATAGAAGTATACAGAACCTTGGGTTATGACGTTTTAGCTGAATTGGCTGAAAGAGAAGAAATAGGTATTGCGGAATATCCTATAGGTAAAGACATGCGAACTGCTGTAAAATGCAAACTGGGCGATCAGATGCAATATCCAATTGATGCGGAAAACTTTGAACGGGAGATACTTTTGGAACATGATAAGGGCAAAAAAGATGAAAGAGTGCCTTTTGTTAAAATAACAGTCAACATTTACCCTGTGGAGAATAAAAAAATCTCAAAGTTTATAGTAAAGCCGTTACTTGAGCTTTCTGGAATTGTGGCGAGAAACATAAGGTGAGACAGATAATAGAAAATAAAGGTGTGACTTTTATTGAAATCATGCTTGTTGTTATGTTGCTTGCTATGATTACTGTACCTTTTTATAACATACTGAGAAGCGGAACTGACACTTCGCTTAAGGGTATGGCAAGGGTCGATGTGACTTTAAAAGCCCGTAATATAATGAAACAAGTTTATGCGGATTTGAAGGTTTCTGCTTATCAAATTAACTTTAATAGCCTTTATAATATTACAGATACAATGTACGTATCGGCAGCTGCAAATCCGCCAGATGAATATGTTTTTTACACATATCCTTCACATGAAGCCTTGGATAAAATACTTTTAAAAGATGATGACAATTCAGAAAAATTGCACGAGACCAACTATACTTCAGTAGCTCAAATTGTGTACAGTTTAAAAAAGTCTTCCGACCCAAATGAGCCTTTTTATACTCTCTCCAGAACAGAGACTTTTCAAGGTGAAAAAACAGAGAAAGTATTGAGTGAGCAAGTAAACTATTTTGAAATCAAGCCAGTTTCCTTGAATTTGCCTGGAACAGAAAGATATGTTCAAGGTTTTTTTGTGACTCTTCAACTGGTAGATGTTGTTAAGCATAATCCAAATGCAAAACTCACTATGGAAAAACTGACTAAAAATCAAAAAGATATCGTTTTAGCAGACTTCTTTGATTTAGTTTGTCCAGATTATTTAAATACAAATTTTGCTGTGAAGGCTCCTAGCCTAAATTGGCACAGTTTGACTAAGGAAAATTAGAAGAAATAAAAAAAGCAAATATAGTGCAACGTTTCGGAAAAACTGTTCGTATTACTTAGTAGTGTAAATACAGGAGTAAATAATATGAAAAGAAAATTAAGGTCTATTAGTTTAGTTGTTCTTCTTCTCATGATGACTTTTACTTTGACTGGTTGTGCTCAAGTTATAGGTTTCATCGAGAATATAGTAGGAGTAGTAGCCAATGTAGCTGGAAGGCTTGACGGTTTTTTGGGAAGGGTTATAGAGGCTGCTCCTCGCTTTATTTCCAATGCGGTCAATGTTGTTAATTCTGTCAGGGGTGTAGCTCAGTCTATAGCACAAAATCCGGATCTGCCAGGCGGAATTACTCGCGGGGCTGCCAGAGTTGATGACTTCTTAGATAATGTGGCTGGCAGAATTCCTGGCGGGGTTGCTAATGCTGTAGACATTGTTCAGTCAGCAAGAGGCGGTCTAAGAAATATTGCCAGCGATTTGAATGAATATGAAGCTGAATTGGCAGCTAAACGTCGAGAAGCAGAGCTCAGGGAAGCTCAGCGTGCAGAACCTGCGAGAACCGGCAATCGTACTGGCACCAATGAAAGATTCCAGTTTGAAACTGGCGGAGCAACAGCGGACCCATTCAGTGATAGAGTGGTTCAGCCTAGGCGACAGAGCGATAGAAATGGAGCACAGTCACGGCCAATAACTCAGGACAGAAGCCGTACTAACCGTTCCACAAATCGTACTAGCAACAGAAATAGTGGCAGAACACAAACCCAGAGACCTGAAGTGATAGTTGAAGAACCTGCACAGCCTACAGTTCGTGATCTTCGTCCTGACGAATTGACAGCGCCAAAAGATATGTCTATACAGAATACGCGAAGAGCTCCAGCAATGGACGAAATCGACCGCTTCTATGAAATGGGAGATTAATATAACTAGAGAACAATACGCATAACGAGGCAATACAACAAATATAAGCTTCAAAAAGCTTTTAAGACCCCTGCAAAATAGGTCTTAGAATAGAAAAAAGCGGCTTGGGTAAAACCAGCCGCTTTTTCTTATTTCAGATTTATCAATAGAGTTTTTATATAAGTATATAAGAAGCTTTATTGATTGTTCCGCCAATGATTTCTATTGTTTATTTGATTTATATACATCAAAAAAACTTACGTTCTGAGAGTCTTTCTATTCCTCTAGACAAAGATAACCAGTGATATTTGCGATTTTTAGTATTGAAACTTGCTTGCTGGGATGCTAAGATCTAAGATCTAAGATTTCTCAAAACTAGTGACTGAACCAGAGATATATTGATTAATAGAATTGGAGTTATTGTGAAAAAGATAATAGTTATTTTTCTCGTTTTTCTTCTGCTTTCATACTTTGCTTTTGATTATTATAACAAGTCTTCTTCAGCTAAAAAAGGTCCCTCAGGTTCAAGAGGCGACAGGGGAGGCAGTGTGGCTACAGCTGTTGAAACAGAAATGGCTTCAAGACGCGATATGAGAGACTTGGGCGAATTTTTCGGTTCAGCGGAGCCTTACAGCAAGTTTAATGTAGTTCCAAGGGTCTCGGGCAGAATTAAAAGTTTGAATTATAAACTTGGCGACACAATTAAAAGCGGCGCTCTTGTGGCAGAACTTGAAGACGATGAATATCGCCTGGCTTTGGAGCAAGCTAATGCCTCTTTGGAAATAGCTGAAGCCAACTATAAAGAGAGTGAGACTCTTTTGAAAACAGCAGAGAAAGACCTGCAAAGAATTCAAACGATGCACAAGCAAAAAATTGCTTCAGTGAGCAATTTGGAACAAGCGGAAGCAGCTTATGATAGCAGAAAAGCGAGAAATCTTGTAAATGCGGCTCAAGTTAAACAGGCCCAGACAGCCGTTAAACAAGCAGAATTAAGGCTTGCCTATACAAAGATAGACGCAGTTTGGACAGATGGCTCAGAAGAAAGACTGATAGCTGAAAAGTTTCTTTCAGAAGGAGGAATGGCCAATACAAACTCTCCTTTGGTTTCTATAATTGATATAGCGACTCTTATCATAGCGGTTGATGTCACAGAGTTAGACTATCATAAGCTAAAAAATGGCATGGAGGTTTTTGTAACTTCATCCAGTTATCCTGATAAGCAATTTAAAGGCCGCATAGCAAGGCTTGCTCCTATGCTTGATGTTGCTTCAAGACAGGCTAGGGCAGAGATAGAACTTGAAAACCCTGATTATCTTCTTAAGCCAGGTATCTTTGTAAATGCTGTTGTAATCTATGATACACATGAAAATGTTCTGACCGTTCCTGCTATATCATTGGTTAACCGCAGAGGGGTTCAAGGAGTTTTTGAAATAACTCCGGACAGAAAAAATGCCAAGTTCGTTCCCGTAAAAACCGGTTACTCTACAGGCAAATATATAGAAATAACAGAGCCTGAGAATCTTGGCGAGATTGTAACTTTGGGTTATCACCTTCTTGAAGACGGTGCTGCTGTAAATATCGGCGGAATACAAGAAGCGGGTGCCAAGTCAGACGGAAAAAGAGGAAAACAAGGCGAAGGAAAAATGAAGACTTCAGATGGAGAGACTTCAAAAAAGACCTCTGAAGCAGAAGCTGGCAAGACTGGCCAAAAAAAGCAGGGAGTCTCCAAATGAGTGCAGTCGAAACAGCTGTTAAACGCCCGATAGGCGTAACAATGATTTTATCGATCTTTCTGCTTTTTGGCTTTATAGCATTCAGAAAGCTTCCAATAGATCTTATGCCGGATATTACCTATCCGATGCTTATAATTTCTACTTCCTACTCAAATGCCGGTCCTGAAGAAATTGAGACTCTCATAACAAGACCCATAGAGCAAGCGGTAGCAGCTATTTCTGGGGTAGAGGAAATCAATGCAGCTTCTTCTGAGGGCAGAAGCAATGTCAGACTTTCTTTTACTTGGGGTACAGATATAGATGAAGCTGCAAACGAGGTAAGAGACAAGATAGATCGAGTTATTGGACGGCTTCCTGATGATGTTGACCGTCCCATGATTCGTAAATTTGACTCAGATGCTTCTCCTGTCATAGTTCTAGGTGTTTACGGCGACCTTGATACAAGAGAGTTGCTGGAGTTGGTTGAGCAGCGAATTCAATACCGTTTTGAGCGTATTCCTGGAGTAGCAGCGGTTGAAGCTGCAGGCGGAGATGTCCGAGAAATTCATGTAGCTTTAGATATAGATAAAATGCGCGCAATGAAGATTGCTCCGGACAGCGTTATTTCCAGAATCAGATCAGAAAATATGGACGCTCCTGCAGGCAACGTAGAGCTTGGAATCTATGAGTTCAGATTGAGAACTTTAGGGGAATTCGACAACTTGGAAGAAATAGCTAATTTAGCTGTTGCCGAAAAGGGTTCGAATATAATCAGGCTTAAAGATATAGCCACTGTCAAAGATACTTGGAGAAAAAGACAGCGCTTTTTGAGAATAGACGGAAAGCCTGGGATCACTATAATGATCAACAAGCAATCGGGAAGTAATACTGTCGCAGTTGCTGAGGCTGTAAAGAAAGAAATGGAGCAGATTAATCAGGAAATTCCTCAGCTTAATATTACAACAGTTGTTGATTCTTCCTTGTTTATTAAGCGCGCTATAGAAAACGTTACTTCTTCGGCTCTCATGGGAGGTCTTCTCGCCGTAATAATCTTGCAGGTTTTCTTGATGAATTGGCGAATGACTTTGATTATTGCCATTTCAATTCCTGCTTCTGTTATTATTACCTTTGCTTTGATGTATTTCTATGGATTTACTCTAAATATAATGTCTCTGGGAGGTCTGGCTCTAGGCGTGGGCATGCTTGTCGACAACTCGATTGTTGTTCTGGAGAATATTTTTAGATATAGAGGAATGGGGCATGATAAAATAAATGCTTCGGTTAAAGGCGCAAACGAAGTTATAATGGCTCTGATAGCCAGTACTCTTACAACAGTTGTTGTGTTTTTGCCTTTGGTTTTTACAGAAGGCATGACAGGAGTAATGTTTAAACAGTTGGCATGGGTTATTGGCTTTTCACTTCTTTGTTCGATGGTTATGGCTGTTTTTATTGTTCCTATGCTTTCTTCTTTATTGCTTGCGACACAAGGAGATGAAAAGACTCGCGGCGAGAAATTTGCTGAAAAATTTCACGCTCTAATCACTGGCATTCAAGGAAAGATTTTCTCTTTATTCTTTAATAACAAAGTCTTGGTTTTTGCTGTATTGGGTGTTCTAGCTGGATTCTCTATATTTGCAGGAATTACGGTAAATAAAGAATTGATGCCTACAGCAGACGAGGGCGAGGTCAATATTACCATTGAAGCAGAAGATGGAACAATTTTACCTGTATTGGAAAAAATGGCATATCAAGCAGAGGCAATAGCCAGAGAGTCTGTTCCTGAAGCAGAAATAATATTTGCGGATGGCGGTAAAGGTAGACGTATGACCAACGCGAGTATAAGAATTCCTCTTGTAGAAGAAAAAGAAAGAAGCCGCAGCAGTGATGAAATAGCCAACGATTTGCGCAGGAAGCTGCAAAACATTCCTGGAGCTACTATTCGCACTAGGGGAGCCAGAGGTATGTTTCGTGTTAGAGGCTCTTCTGGTGGTGACAACTTGGAGCTGGTTGTCAGAGGCTATGATATAGAGACAGCCAATGCGCTCGCAGAAGAAGTAAAAAATCTGCTTGAAACTATAGATGGAATTACAGATGCTCGCCTTTCCAGAGATAAGGGAGTCAGGGAACGTTCCATTATAATAGATAGAGACAAGGCAGCGGATCAAAGATTGACTGTTTCAAGAATCTCCAGTTTTTTGGAAACCTTGATAGGTGGCAGAACAGCTGGTTATTTGAGAGAAGATGGCAACGAGTATGCTATTATCCTTAAGGCAGAGAATGCAGAAAGCTTAAGCTTAGAAAATATTTTGAACATGCTTGTTATGGGTTCAGGCGGCAATCCGGTAGTTCTTAAAAATGCAGCCTATATCAAAGAAACACTAGGGCCTACTTCTATTCAAAGACGTGACCAAGAACGAATTATAACTGTAACAGCTAATATAGCTGAACGTGCTGTCGGAGATGTTATTAAAGATGTTCAAGAAAGACTTCACGATCTTCCATTGCCGCCTAATTTCAGCGTGATCATTTCGGGCGATTATGAAGAACAGCAAAAATCATACAGGGACTTAGCCATAAGCTTCCTTCTAGCTGTTTTTCTAGTCTTTATGGTTATGGCTGTTCAATATGAATCATTGATAGATCCGCTGATAGTTATGACCACTGTTCCTCTTTCTCTGATAGGAGGAATCCTGTTTATGTATCTCACTAAGACAAGTTTTAACGTTCAAGCCTTTATCGGTTTCATTATGCTTGCGGGGATAGTTGTCAATAACTCTATTGTCCTTGTAGACCATATAAATGACCTTAGGCGAGAAAATAAAGATGGAAAACGAAATCTTTCCGAGATAGTTCAGGAAGCATCCAAAAATAGAACAAGACCTATACTTATGACAACTCTAACCACTATTTTGGGTTTGGTGCCCTTAGCTATAAGCAGCGGCGAAGGCGGTGAAATGCAGGCTGCAATGGCTGTAGTTGTTATAGGCGGCCTAAGCTTTGCTACTTTAATTTCTTTGTTTGTAATACCCATTATTTACCATGAACTCTACAAAAATAGACCCTACAAAGCAGGAGAACTTGAAAATGCTTGAAAAGATGAATTGTTGCAGAAACTCTATAACATACGTAAGACTCAGACTTGCTCTCTTTATCTTTTTGTTTTTCTTCATCTCCCTTATTAAAGGTTTTGCCCAAGAGTTTTGCGACAGAAAAGGCGAAAAATGTCTGTTCGCAGAAGAGAAACAATTTAACTGGCTTTTTAAGAAAGAGATCATCAATGAGAAAACCTATCAGGGAGATGACCTTTCTCTGAGTTCTGCTATTTCAATTGCGTTGGAGAATAATGAGTCTCTAAAAATAGAAAAAATTTCACCAATTGTTGCTAAAACAAGAATAGAAACTGAAAAAGCAGCTTTTGCTCCTTCCTTTTCTGCATCAGTTTCTGCTTCTAGCAGAAATACAGAGACTCTCCAAGACACAACTTTCAGAAAAAACTCATCAAACTCTAATTCAGCTTCAGCTGAAGTTGTCAAAAAGAATGCTTCAGGGTTGAAAACAACCATTGGATACAGTGCTAGAAGAGATAGGGGAGTTCAACCTTCAGTGCACTCTCATTCTCTAAATCTTAATTTAACTCAACCCTTAAAAAAAGGCGGTTCTAAAGAAGTAAACTTGGTTTCTCTCAGAAGAGCTGAACTAGATTATCAAATTTCAGAACATGAGTTTAATGCTTATCTTTCTTCTTTTGTTTCAAATGTTGAAAGACAATATTGGAACTACTACTTGAGCGTCAAACAACTGGATATAGTGGAAGAGTCAAAGAAGCTGGCAGCAACTCAAGTAATGGAGCTTAGAAAGCGTATTAAAGCAGGAGATAAACCAGAGTCTGATTTGGCGGCTTCAGAAGCTGAATTGGCTATAAGAGAAGAAGACCTGATTGATGCTCAATCAGGAGTTGCTCTTCAAGCCGTATCTTTGAATAGATTATTGGGAATCAGCAAGCTCAACGCTAGCCTGACTTTTCCTCAGATAATAGATTTTCCTCAAGCTCCAGAACTTCCCTTTACAATACAAGAAGCTTTAGAGAGAGCTCTGAAGAATCGTCCTGAGTTAAAAGAAATGGAAGCCCAATTAGAGAAAAATGAATTAGAAGTAGTAGCAACCAAAAATGGTATGCTGCCACGCTTGGACTTTTTTATAAACTTGGGTAAAACAGGTTATTCAAGATCTTTCGGTTCAGCACATCCTTCCTTTTCTTCAGTTGATCCTTATGAAGCTTCTGCGGGGTTTATTTATGAACGTCCATTAAACAGACGCTCTGAAAGAGCTTCTTTAAAAAGAGCCGAACTCTCTT
>JGI24710J26742_10000644_pt1 | contig 32496 bp, 33 predicted proteins | sample BioPla2DNA2_FD_26742 | JGI IMG/M metagenome (IMG submission 26742)
GCAAAGATCATGAAGCCCTCACCGCGCAGGCTGAACTCCCAGCTCAGCGCGGTGCCGGGCTGCCAGTTGACCAAGGCGATTCCGGCGAACCCGGCGGCCAAGCCCAGCACTTTGCCTAAGTTGAGGCGATCATCGGCGTAGATGAAGTGAGCCAGGATCACCACGAAGAAGTTGCCCGCTGCGTTAAGGATGGCGCCCTTGATCCCGCTCACGAGAGCAATGGCGTTNTAGAAGAAGTAGTACTGGAGGCCGGTTTGGGCCAAACCCAGCAAAAGCAAAGAGGCGAAGTGCCTTTTGGGTACCTGTATGGGTTCGCCCAAAAGAAGCCGCTGTACCCCAAAGACCATGAGTCCTGCCAGTAAAAAGCGCGCGCCGGCAATGAGCATGCGCGCCGAAGTGTCTCCGGAGCCGAGTCCAAGCTCGGCGTAGCTAACCTTCAGGACGGGAAAGGCGCTCCCCCATAGAACACAAGCGATGACGGCCATCACTGCTGCGAAGTACTTGTTAGTCCAAATGCTGTTTTCTGCCACCTGTTTTCATCCTTTATGTGTATTGATCCACATCCATTGTAGCACAGTCCCGCGCCCTGTCCTAATGTGAAGAACCTCCCCGCTTGAGGGGAGGTTCTCATGTACAATCCTAATTGCTTAGTCCTCCAGCATCCTTTCCCAGTTGTCCAGGTCTACGATCTCGGTTGGGGTCTTGATCATCTTGGGAATGTCTACCCCATCGAAGTAGTCCTTAATGGCCTTGATGGTCAGGCGGCCCATCTCAATGGGGAATACCATGAGAGTTGCGGTCAAGGTGCCTTTAGATACGTCTTCAATGGCGTCGGGGTTGCCGTCGATACCAATGGTAAAGATATCTTTACCCATGGAACGTGCAGCCTGGGATGCACCCTGGGCCATGGCGTCGCTGCATCCAAAGACCAGATCGATGTCTGGAATGGCCTGGAGCAGGTTCTCGGTTACGTTCATGGCTTTCTCCCGCTCCCAGTCAGCCGGCTGAGAAGCTACGACTTCGATCTCTGGGAACTTCTCGAGAACTTCCATGAAGCCGCCTTTGCGCTCGGTGGTGTGGTAGCCGGGAACGCCTTCGAGGATGGCGATCTTACCCTTGAACTCACCATACTTGCTGTGCAGGAGTTCTACGGCCTTCAGACCGCACTTGCGGCCGCCGGCACGCTGATCGTACCCAACGTAGGCCACGACTTCGCCGCCAGGCAGCTCAGTCAAGGAGTTAAACACGAAAATGGGAATACCGGCTTCGTTGGCCTTCTCCACAGCACCCACAACCGCCTTGTCGTTGATGGCGCAGAGGGCAATGGCGTCCACATTCCGCTGGATCATGTCTTCTACCATAGCCACCTGGGCCTGGAAGTTGGACTCTCTGTCGGGAGCCAGCTTGTACAGCTGCCATCCGAGTTCTTCAGCCATTTCAGTGGCTCCCTGGTTGGTGGCCAGGTANAAAGTACTGGTCAGCGCAGGAGAAATCATGGCCACCTCGATCTTGTCAGCGGCCATGGCACCACCGGTAACCAAAAGCAGAGCCAATACCAGAACAACTAACTTCCTCATGCGTTATTCCTCCTTGTGAATTAATGAAGATCGTGCTCAGCGGTGAACTGGGCTCCCTACGTATCTATCACCTCCTAGCCTTTCCAAAAATGCCTTTCTTACGCAGTACGTCGACGGTAACAGCGAGCAGGATAATCAATCCCAGGATTACCCTCTGCCAGTGGGAAGATACCAACAGCAGGTTGAGGCCGTTTCTGACCACACCCATGATCAAGGCACCGATGAGNGATCCGATGACTCCTCCCTGGCCTCCGCTCATGCTGGTGCCGCCAATGACCACGGCAGCAATAACGTCCAGCTCAAAGCCATCTCCAGCTACGGACGTTGCAGCATCCAGCCTGGCGGCAAGGATCATGCCAGCCAAGGCTGCCAAAGCGCTGGTTAAGCTGTAGACGATGACTTTGTACTTGGCCACGGGTATTCCCGAGAGAATGGCCGCCTCCTCATTACCGCCGATTGCGTAAGCATAACGCCCGAGCTTAGTGCGTTTGAGCAGCAGATAGAAGATTACGTAAATCACAAGCATCAAAATGACCGGAAACGGGACAGGCCCGATCATGCCCTGACCGAGGTATCTAAATGATTTGGGCAGGGTATAAATGGGCGCACCGCCCGTATAAACAAAAGCAAATCCCCGCGCCACACCCATAATACCCAAAGTGGCGATAAAGGGCGGCAGAGGTATCTGGGTGATCAGCAGGCCGTTAATGAGTCCAAACACGGCGCCGATGAGGATGCCCAGGATCACCGACAGCCACACGTTCCACCCATAGAAGATGATCATACCAGCAGTTAGACAGCTGGCCAGGCTCAAAACCGACCCTACCGAAAGGTCGATCCCGCCGGTGATGATGATCATGGTCATCCCCGCGGCAACGATACCGATGAGGGTTGACTGGCGCAGTATGTTCATCAAGTTAGTCAAGGAAAAGAAGTAAGGGGAAGCAAAAGACATGACGACGCATAAGAGAATCAAAGCCGTGAGGGCCCCCAGTTCCTTCCTAAAAGACTCCAGTCTTCGTGACTGCGATTTGATCATTGTACTCACTCCTTAGTGGCGTATTCCAGGATTCTTTCCTGCGTAGCTTCTTGCGCACTCAGTTCACCGGTAATCCTGCCTGCGCTCATGACGTAAATCCTGTCGCTCATGCCCAGTACTTCAGGGAGCTCGGAAGAAACCATAATCACGCCGACGCCCTGGCCCACCAGCTCGTTGATGAGGCTGTACACTTCCTTTTTGGCACCCACATCAATGCCGCGAGTCGGTTCGTCAAAGATGAGAATTCTGGCCTTTTCCAGCAGCCACTTGGCGATAACCACCTTCTGCTGGTTGCCGCCGCTTAAATAGCGGACTTCCTGCTCCAAACCGGGAGTCCTAATTCTCAGCCTTTCCACCATATCCCCGGCGACATTGGTTTCCTCCTCATAGTCGATGAAGAGCTTCTTGATTACCTGGTCCAGGGCTGTAATGGTTATGTTCTCCTTGACCGGCCTGACCAGCATCAAACCCTGTCCTTGACGATCTTCTGTGATAAAGCCGATGCCGTGGCTGATGGCATCCCGTGGCGACTTTATCTGCACCTCTTGGTTGTTCAGATAGACTTTCCCCGTGTCGAATCGGTCCGCTCCAAACAGGCACCTCATGAGCTCAGTCCGGCCAGAACCGACCAGACCGGCAAAGCCCACCACTTCGCCCCTGCGCACTCGGAAGGATACATCTTTCAGTACCCCGGCCTTGCTCAGGTTCTCCACTCTGAGCATTTCTTCACCAATTCTTACATTCCGCTCGGGGAACTGCTCCGTCAAGTCCCTTCCCACCATCTGCTTGATCAACTGCTCCTTGTCCAGTTTGTCGATGTCCGTGGTGGCAATGTACTGGCCATCCCGCAGCACGGTTACCCGATCAGCGATCTGCCAAAGCTCTTCCAGGCGGTGGGAGATATAGATAACGGAGATACCCTGCGCCTTCATTTTCTCAATGGTCTTAAACAGCTGCTCGATTTCCCGGTTGCCCAGCGCCGAGGTGGGCTCGTCCATGACGATGATGTTGGCCTGCATGGACAGTGCTTTGGCCACCTCTACCATCTGCCGCTGNGCCACACCGAGCTCAGCTACGGTTTCGTCCACGTCAACATCCAGCTCCAGACGGTCCAGGACCTCCCGGGCTCTGGCTCTGTTGTCCCTGTTGTTGATGAAATACCTGNCGCTCATGGATTCGCGCCCAAGGAAGATGTTCTCCGCCACAGACAGATAGGGGATCAGGTTAAACTCCTGATAGATCACGCTGATCCCCAGTTCTTGGGCGTGCCTGGGGCTTAGGATGTTCACCTTCTGCCCGTTGACGTAAACATCGCCGTGGTCAGCCTGATGGGCGCCGGCGAGGATCTTGATCAAAGTGGATTTGCCTGCTCCATTTTCACCTACTAGTGCGTGGACTTCGCCTTTTCTGAGGTTGAAGCCAACGTTATCTAGGGCCACAACCCCGGGGAACTCTTTCCTAATCCCCTTCATTTCTACAACGTAGCTTTGATCCAAACTCACCACTCCCATCCAATGAATTCCACCGGCCCCGTGCTCCATGGTCACTCTGGCGCGGCGTACTGCTTGTTTGCGCATGGGCAGGCTGCAGTCGACAACTGGGATTCATAGAAAACATCCATAACACCAGTTCAATAATGCGAACTGTATATTGTGGATGTTTTTATCAGTTATTCTAGGTGCCCTTCCGAAATCCTCCCTAATATACTAGTATTCATGCTGTACATCGTCGATTCTGCCCTGCCTAAACTTGTCCCCATTTTCACTCTATTCTGGAGCCGAAGCCGGCAGCGGTGCGCAAAAAAAGGGCTGGAGCTCAGCTCCAGCCTCGTACCTTTCATCCATCAATACTGCTCCAGGGCGTAGATCAACAGATCCCACAGCTTCTTATGGTCAATCCCCACTGCCACCTGGGCATTGGCGGGTTTTCCCGCCGTCTCGCTATAGTCGCATACGGTGCGCCCATAGGTAAGGCCCCGGGCCGTTTCCACATCAACCCAGGCCTTCTTCACCTTGAGGACGCTGGGGTCGATGACGTAGGCCACTGCACAGGGATCGTGCAGCACCGGACCTTCCCAGTCCCCCAGGGCTTTGTAAGCCGCCCCGTAAGCCAGCATGGAGTCCACCACCATTTTGCTTACCCTGCTGCCGATTCCCCCAATTCGCTCCAAAACAGGCGGATAGACCACGGCCTGGTTGGTGGCGTCCAGCCCAACCATGGTCACTGGCAGGCCGCTGGTGAACACTATCTGCGCGGCCTCGGGGTCCACGAAGATGTTAAACTCGGCGGAGGGTGTGATGTTGCCCTGCCCGCAGGCTCCCCCCATGAGCACGATTTCCTTGATACCCTCCACAATGCGCGGCTCCTTGAGCAGGGCCATGGCAATGTTGGTCAAGGGGCCCACGGGGATCAGAACCAGCTCCTTGTGGCACTTGCGGGCTTCCTCAATGATGAAATCCACGGCATGCTGCTCTTCAACCTGCCTGGCTGGGGGCCCAAGCTCCACTCCGTCCAAGCCCGATTCCCCATGCACGGTGGAGACCACCTGATCCCTGAGCAGGGGCCGGCTCATGCCCGCGTAGACAGGAACATCAATGCCCGCGTGGGTGCAAATTCTAAGGGCATTTTGCACCGTCTTGTCCAGCGTCTGATTTCCAGCCACCACCGTGATACCCCTGAGATCGAGGCGGGGGTGTTTCGCCGCGAGCAGTATGGCCACCATGTCATCATGGCCGGGATCTACATCTAGGATCACCTTGATCTTGTCCAACAAATTACCTCCCCGCTGCAGCCACAGCCATACCTGCCCCTGAATAGAAGTGGCAGTCCACTTCCTCCCTTTCCACCAAGATGGAGTTCTGGTTCAGCGCCACCAGCACCTCATCCATGATCTTGGTGATCTGATCTTCGGTGGCGTAGAGGAACTCGCACACCAAAGAGTTTTCGTAGGTGATCACACCCCGCTCATCGGTCCAAGCGCCCTTGGCGGTCGTCCGGGTGAACCCGTCCACGTATTTCAGGGCAATTTCAGTGACGATTTCTTCCGCCACTTCCGTTGGGATCTCCTGCTGATAGGTATCCTTGTCGTTGAGGCCTATGTACAGCGTGTACTTAACCACTCCATCGCTGCCATCGGCAGATAAGAGACCGTAGCCGCTCAGTCCCAGAACCAGCACAAGCGCAGCCGCAACCCACAAATACCGTTTCATCGCCAGTGCCCTCCTTGTGCTCTTGATTTAACCTCCTAAAGGAACTGGCCGTCCCTGCAGGTGAGCATGGGCAGCTTGTCCACATCGACCTGCAGAGCGCCTCCCTGTTCGAACCTGATCAGGCGCCCCACTCCTTGGTAGCCCGCTTCGCTGCGCATGCCTTGGGCGATGCGGGCGGGCTCAGTGGTATCGAGGTGCACCGCGGTGTCAACCACCAGCCGCACCAGATCATAGCCCTGAACCGCCCAGATATCCGGCTCGTGCCCGTACTTCTGGCGGTAGCGCTCCCGAAAAGCTTCCAGGCGTTCGCTCTCTTCCAGTACCAGAGTGGAGGGAACCACCATTCCTTCCGCGACATCTTTGTAGACAGCCAGGGCGTTAGCCCGGTTGAAGATGGGCTCGCCAATAATGGCCACTTCGCCGTTGCTTTGACGGATGATCTCCAGTACCCGGAAAGCGGGATCCAGCCCGTACTGGGCAATGACCACCCCATCCACGCCCAGAGCTTTCCAGCGGGCGTCGATGGTGCTGAAGTGGCTGGGGGAAATGATGGAGGACACATAGTCAACCACCTTGGCCTCGCTGTCAAACAGAGCCAATTCAAAGGCGGTAACCAGCTCTTCCTGGGACTGCACCCCGTTGTAGTACACTGCGATGCGCTTCAGACCCGCATCCTGCACGTACTTGGCCATTGCTTCCCCCAGGTCTGCAAAGGAGGGAACTCCACAAAACAGATAGGGGTTGTCCCGGGTAAACAGGCTGTCATAGGCGCCATAGGGGAAGAGCACCACCTTGCCTGCAGCGGCCAGCATGTCCGCCGTGGTTTTCGTCACATCGAAGTTCTGCAGGTTCAACACCGCCGTCACTTCGGGATTGGCTGCCACCTCAGCGGCATTCTTCACGCCCTCTTCATAGCTGGCTTCATCGTCAAGCACTTCCGTCCTGATCACCAACCCCGCACCGGCATACTCCCGGGTCAGTTCCTCCACGGCCAAATTGACTCCACTGATAAAGGCTCCATCGGCATAGAGCCAGGAAGCGTCCNCGAGAATTGNTATGTATAAAAGCCGCCGGCCGGAATCGCCCTGGGGGGTACATCCAGCGAGAAGCAGTGCCGACAGGCACAATGCCAGCACCAAGCAACGCCCTCTTTTCCTGACAGGCCGTTCCACGCGCCTCACCCCTGCCCCTGTCTGAATTGTTTTGTTTAAAGGTATTAAATGTTTACAGCGGAAGTCCTGCTCCCCTTCGCGTGCGGGGGCGATGGAGTTTCCCCCCGATTCCAGGCTGGACTCTTTCCTGCTCCCCTTCGCGTGCGGGGGCGATGAAAACCAAAAAAAGGGAACGCCTCTTCAGCGTTCCGCGGTCCCCTGTCCCCAATATGTGTTATTTCTTGTTCGCGAACTCCCCGATCTGCCTGTCCATCTGGGAAATATGCTTGGTCAGCCAGTCAATTACCATCTTGTTGGCGTTGATGATTACACTGATGCTGCCACCAGAAGCGTCATAGTCCTGGCGCAGCTTGGCCAGCTGGGCAATGAACGCTGTATGCGCCTTTTTCTGCTCGTCATAGCCCGGATAGCCCATTTCCAGCATATACTTCTCTTCATCGGCGAAGTGCTTCTTGGTGTAGGTGTCCAAGAACTCCAAGAGTTCGCCTATGTACTCCTTGGCCTGTCCCTTTTTCCCCGCCTCAAAAAGCCGATCGGCCCTTGCGAACCATTCCTTGTGCTGCTCATCGATGAGCTCAATTCCCACGGACAAAGACGGATGCCACGGCATGGGTTACCCTCCCTCAACAAGTATTGTACAAGAGTTAATGTAATACTACCATAAACCCGTATAATGCTCAACCGGGCCGGCGCTTCTGCACAAGTTCCTCCAGAAGGGTCACTTCTTGCTCCAGCTTACTCTGCTTTCTGTGGATGAACCCGATGTAGAGAAAAACGAGGGCCCACACCACTGCGTAGCCTGCAACGAAGAACGTCATCTATATCCCACCTTTAGTTGGAGTTTAAATGGAATAGCCTAAGCCATGAGCTCGGCCTTGAGCCGCGCAACCCTCTCCTGCAGCANAAGGGATTTCATGCGCGTCTTCAGCAGATACAGGTACAACAGGGAAAAAACCCCGACGCTCAAGAACATGGCCACGCGCATTTTTGCGGTCAGCCCCATTCCCTCGCTGGAGATGACCACCGGATGGATGGAGCGCCACCAGCGGGTAGAGAAGAAGACCAAGGGTACGTTGACGAAGCAGATGATTCCGTAAACGGCAGCCAGGCGCCTCCTGTCCTCTGCAGTCCCCCCGCCCTGGAGGGCGATGTAGGCCACATACATGAACCAGAGGACCAAAGTGGTGGTGAGCCGCGGATCCCACGTCCACCAGGTGTTCCAGATAGGATAAGCCCACAGGGGACCCGTGAGCAGGGTGCAGCTGATAAAAACGGTGCCGATTTCCGCCGAAGCCAGAGCCAGGTTGTTGCTCCCCTCCGTCCGCCTCCACAAATAGAAGACGCTGGCGGCAAAGACAACCGTATGGGCTAGCAAGCCCACCCAGGCGGAGGCTACATGGAAATAAAAGACCTTCTGCACAATACCCATGGTCTTCTCCACCGGCGCGTAGTACACGATTACCCAAATATTGAAAAGGATGAGCAACGCTAAACCCCAAAAGACTGGGCTTTTTAGTCCGTGTTTCATGGGTTAACCCTCCAAGACAAAGTCGAACAGCAGCAGAGGAAGTACTGTGAACAACAGATCGAAGATCAAGATCAAGTAAAACCAGCCCAACACCTCACCCATTCTCCCCGTCAAGGCCCCTTGGGTGCAGAGGATGGCGGCAATGAGCAGAGGTATCAGCACAGGGAAGGACAGGATGGGAAAGAGCAGGCGCGCCCCTGGAAGCTGGGCTGTGATGCCGTTGAGCAGCGTACCCACCGCGGCCAAACCCCAGCTCCCTGCGGCCACCACCGCCGCCAAGAACCATGCGTTGGCTTGAGCGCCGCCTGGATCGATAAAGGCCCACAAAAGTGGGACCACAACCAATTCAAGGAGGATCAGGACGGTGAGACTGAAGAAGAACTTGGCGTAAAAGAGTATGCTGCGCTCACCGCTGGCCAGCAGGAGTGCATCCAAGACACCGCCTTCCTTCTCCTTGGCGAAGGAGCGCTGAAGGGCCACCACGGCCATAAAGGAAATGCTCACCCAGAGTGCCGCCGGAAAGACTTCTACGCTGACCACATCCACCAGCTGTAGGGCAAAGCTGAACACAAAGACCAGCATGGTGCCGAACACTAGGGTGGACCAGAGGTGGTCTGCGTTGCGGAACTCATCCTTGAGATCTTTGACATAGATCAAAAGAACCCGCTGCCAAAACCTAGGCATGGCCGTCCCTCCCCTGTACCGCCCTGCCGCCTTTCAGCATAATCTCCCGGAACGCTAGTCCCGCCAGATGTCCCAGCTCATGGGTGACCACTAGCTGCACAGTAGAGGAGCGGCGGCTCTCAAGCACCTGGCGCAGCATGTTCCGCCCATCCGCATCCAGGCTGGTGAAGGGCTCGTCGTAGAGGATTAGGGCAGGATCGGCCATGAGTGCCCGGGCGATGGCCAGGCGTTGCTGCATTCCCCTTGACAACGCGGAGGCCGGTTCCAGACGGTAGAGCCAAAGGCCCACCAACTCCAAAAGCTCCTGGAGCCGGTCTGGGTTCATGGTGCCGTACATCCGTCCGAAAAAGGCCAGATTTTCCCCCACAGACAGACTGCCGTAGAGCATGGGCTGGTGCGAAATGTATGCGGTGCGGCCTTGATCAAGGCCCATGCTGGAGCCATTCCACAGCACCTCTCCACCGCTCTTGCGCCACAAGCCCGCGATGATGCGCAAAAGCGTTGTTTTGCCAGCTCCATTTCCGCCGGTGATGGCCACCACGTCGCCTGTGGACGCCTGGANGGAGACATCTTTGAGGATCTGTCTGTGGCCCATCCGCTTCTCAACGTTTTTGACCACTAAGGTATCTTTTTCTGCCACGCCCTCACCTGCTTATCCAGTAATGCCAAAACCGCACCGAGATAGATCACCCAGGAACCAATCCAGATCCAAATCACCAAGGCAAAGCGCTGCAGATGCAGCTGCGCAGTCTGCCCCTGCCAGCCCGCCAGATTCAGGTACAGATCTTCTTTCGAATTGCTGAACACTCCTACCTTGGTGGAGGGCTGGGTGCGGTTTTCCCAGAAAGTCTTTTCGGAAGTGAGCTCTCCCGCCTCCCTGCCGCCGCGGGCAAGGCTCAAGGTGGTCCCCACCGTATAACGATCAGCCGCATAACGTGCCGTTAAGCCGGAATAGCCCAGAGTGTATCCGGCAAAGGCAAACTCNTCCCCCGGTTCCACCGAGATGAAGAGATCATCGGTATAGACTGAAGAGCCGGTGACGCCAATGAGCATGAGCAGCACACCCATGTGCACCACGATGCTTCCCAGCTTTAACCCGCCCCGCCTTACCTTGCCCAGCGCAGCCAGATGTGCGGTCAATCCAAAGGCGGCAACGGCAAAAGCCAGAGCCGCACCAGCTCCCCCGCCTGATTTCAAACCCCACAGGCCCGCGAGGCAGGCCAAAACCAACTGAAGCGAGGTTTTTGTCAAAAGAGCTGCGAAGCCAAGCCGGCCTCGAGCTAAAACCGGAGCCAAGCTCATGAGGAAAAACACAGCCAAGAATAGGGGGACACTTGTCTGATTGAAAAACTCTGCCCCCAGCGCGACTTCCCTTCCCGTAAGGACGCGGGATATGAGGGGGAACATGGTAGCGGTAAACACCGCGGCAAAAATGAGCAGCAGCAGGATATTACCTACTTTTGCCGCCGAGCCCAGGGAGATGAGGGAGCTGTCTCCAACTGTTCGATCTTCCTTCAGGCAGTCCCTTCGCAGCCAAGCCAGGACTGCGGCAAGGACTAAAATGGCCGACAGGACTGCTAAGAAAATGGGGCCCAGCATGCCTCCGGAAAAGGCGTGTACAGAGTCCAAAACCCCGCTTCTAGTCAAGAAGGTGCCGAAGATGGTCAGGGCGAAGGTGAGAGTGGCCAGTGCGTAACTCCACCTTTTCATCCCAGGGTAGCGTTTACCCAGCGCCAGGGTGTGAACGAGGGCTGTGCCGGTGAGCCAGGGAAACAGGGAGGCGTTTTCCACGGGATCCCAGGCCCAGTAACCGCCCCAGCCCAGCTCATTGTAGGCCCACTGGCCCCCAGAAACTATGCCCGAAGTCAAAAAGGACCACGCCAAAAGTGCCCAGGGCCGGGCTGTCTCCAGCCAGCTGCCGGAACCATCGCCCTGCCACAGCTGGGCGGCGGCCATGGCGAACGGAACTAAAAAGCCGCTGAAGCCGGCAAACAAAAGAGGGGGATGAACCACCATGCCCAAGCTCTGCAGCATGGGGTTAAGCCCGGCGCCGCTGTAGGGCGGGTCGGGCAGGAGTTCGAAGGGCGAAGTGGCAAAAAGGAGGAGGATCATGAACAGAACCCGCACTCCGTTCATGATCGCGTTAATCCGCAGATCAAAAAGCTTTTCCCGCAGATTGCGGCTGCACTGCACCGCCAGGGAAAAGAGGGAAAGGATCAACAGCCAGAGCAGCAGCGAGCCGCTCTGGCCCGCCCAGAGGGCGCTGATCTTGTAGATCAGGGGCAGGCTGCGCGCCGAGTTGCGGGCCACATAGGCCAGGCGGAAATCATCCGCCAGAAAGCAAAACACCAGCGCCAGGGTGCTGAGCGCGGCGGCCAGGATGGACAACAGGTTAGCTCTGCGCGCCGCTCCGGGTCTGCTGATGGTGCGGCCCGCCCCATAAAATAACACCAAAAGGGCGGAAACGCAGGAAACGTAAAGAGAGATAAGTCCTAAGGTGCGCACTATTCTTCTCCTTCATATTTAGACGGGCACTGCAGCATCAGTTTGGCCACCACAAACTGCCCCTGGGAGTTGAACTTCCCCTCCACGATCACCTCGTCGGCATGGTGGAAGTTGTCGGGAAGCACGCCCCCATAGGTCACATCCAGCTGGGAACCTTGATCTACCAAAGAAAACTCCAAGAGGGGAACGGTGGGATCGTAGTTGATGCTTTCCTTCAACACCTGACCCTTGATGCGCAGCTTCTGTTCCTGCCCGCGCAGTTCGTTGGCTTCCGAAATGGTGTAGTAATATGCCGCTGAGTTCTGGAAAGCCCGCATGGCCAACAGCACAAAGATGAACACCGGTATGAGCGCTAAGATGACAACCCTTACTTTCTTCTTTCCCATAACACCTACTCCGCTCCCTGAAGTTAACTGGGGAAAGCGCACTAGACGCTTTCCCCAGCAGTACGCCATCTAGTCTTAGTGACCCTCGTGGCAGCCCTTGCAGTCCATCTTGCCCAACGTATCGTCTGCGAAACCACCTACGTGACAGTCATAGCAGGCCTTGGTCTCTTCGGACATGGCAAAGACCGGGACAAACGTGCCGGCCTGCATCTGGTTCATGTACAGGGCAGCCTGGGCCGCAACATCACCGGTTAACGCTTTGCAGCGGGGCCCTCTTTCGCTGGCCTTCTTGCCGGACACTTTACACCAGTTGGCGATGGACGCGTGGCAGAGCGGGTTCCCTGCAACACTGCGGTGCTCAAGATCTAAGGGCAGCGGTGTGGCGCTGTACCAAGACATCAGCTCGTTGACGATCATGGTCATGGGTTGTCCGCCGTATACGAGCGAAACAGCAGCGCAGGCCCCGTTGAGGGCGCCGCAGAGGGTTCCCCAAGCTACTACTCCGCCTTTTCCGAAGTTCATGATCTGTGGGGGTACAAAGCTGAACGGCTCGCCCAGTTCTTCCAGGAGAGCCCGGAAAGCGCCTTCTGCACAGCCGAGACCCTGTCCGTAGTACTCGGCACCTAAGGCTCTCACCCTTTCCACATCCAGTGGCTTGTCAAAATACTCTGTCCAGGGGTAGTCGGGAAGGTCGATAGTGGCTCCTTCAGCCTTGGGCGTCAGGATGCCCAGGCCGCTGGCGGCCAGGGCCAGGCCAGCTGCTGCTCCCCCTGCGCCAACCAAGAAGTCTCTCCTGGTCAACACTTTTTTCTTTGCTTCCATCTGCATCCGCCTCCGTTTTATGTAGTGAATTTTAGAGAGATACCTGACTGAACCGGGCCATTTGCGGGCCGGCTGGCGATTGTTCTAACGTTCACAATCGCTGGCGAAAAAAGCCCTCAACCTTCCCCTGCCTGCTTCCTGCGGGCAATCAGTTTGGCTAAGAGGATGCTCACTTCGTAAAGCAGCACCATGGGCAGGGCCATAAACGTCTGGGAAACAACATCCGGCGGCGTCATCACCGCAGCCACAATGAAGATCACCAGCAAGATATACTTCCTGTAGCGCACCATTGTGCCGGGGCTGAGAATGCCGGTGCCGGCCAGGACCATCGCAATCAAGGGCAGTTGAAAGACCAAGCCAAAGGGCAGGACCAAGCGCAGCACAAAGGATACATAGTTCCCTATGGAGATCATTGGCTCCAAAGAATCTGAGCTGAAACCAAGGAAGAACCGGTAGGCCAGCGGTAAAACCACCTGGTAGGCAAAGACAATCCCCACCGCAAACATGATCAGAGCCAAGGGTAAACCCAGATGCAAAACCCGCTTCTCTCTTGGTAGCAAGCCCGGCGTAACAAAGCTGATCACCTGGTAGAGGACCACAGGCGAACTGAGGACAACTCCCAGCACCAAGGCCACTTCCAGGTGTACAAAGAAGGCTTCTCCAGGATAGAGATAAACCAGTTCACCGGGGAGCCGCATTAAAAAACGGACGATAGGCGACGAATAGCAAAAACCCACCACCACGCCCACTGCCAAAGCGAGAATGCTGATCATGATGCGGCGCCTCAGCTCCGCCAAATGCTCAACTAGGGTCATGCCTGCTCCATCATCCCGCTCTCTGGGCCGCAGTTTGAACATACACATCCACCATTTTCAGGGCATCATGCACCGTTGTTGTCCTCTGCCTTAGCTGCCGTTTCTTCTACGTCGGGATCCAGTCCCTTGGCCGCGTTTCGGAACTCCCTCATACCCCGGCCCACTGCCTTGCCTATTTCAGGCAGCTTGGCGGGTCCGAAAATCAACAAAGCCAAGACCAAAATTACAATTAGTTCGCCTATGCCAATTCTTCCCAAAACCACGCCTCCTTCCCTGTCCATCCATCCTTTATCAGCGTATCATTTAGAAATTTTGATGTCAATGCTTTCCAGCTTTTTTTGTGAAACTATTTACAAAGCAACTGCCCGGACTATTGCCGGGCAGGCGTTCCTCGGTGATGGGCGCTGTACTCACCCTGCTACTTCACGCTTTCCCCCCGCATGACCGCCTCACCACCAGGTCTGCTTCCAGCCTCACCTTAATAGTCTTGCGGACGGGGTATTCGATCTGCTTTACCAGTTCTTCCGTGGCGATGCGGGCCAGATCTTCATAGGGAACCCGGATGGTGGTTAGGCTGGGGTCAACATAGGAAGCCAAAACCACATCGTCAAACCCCACGATGCGCACATCACCAGGTATTTTCACCCCCGCCGCCTGCAGCACACGCATGCAGCCGATGGCCATCATGTCGTTGGCGGCAAAGATCCCGTCTGGCAGCTGCCCCTGCTTCAGCAAATACTCTGCACAGCGGGCACCGGCCGGTTCATGGAAGTCGCCTTGAAACACGCTGATCTGCCGGTTTTCCAGCCCATGGTCGCGGCAGGCCTGCAAAAATCCTTTTTGGCGTTCTAGGGCGTCCCGGGAGTCTTTGGGGCCTGCGATGTGCAGCAGCCGCTTACAGCCCAGCTTGGCCAGGTGGTCTCCGGCCCGGTACCCTCCGGCATAGTCATCCACGGCCACATAGCTCAAAGGTCCCACGGCATCCACGGGAGGAATGGAGAGGTGGAAGAAGGGTATGCCGGCTGTCCTGAGATGCCGTACGTAAGTGTGCTCCATGGTATCGTAGCTGCCCACGATCAGAGCGCCTTCAAACTGCTTGGTGGCAATCTCCCAGCGCAGAGAGGAGGACAGCTTACCTTCGGGCGTGCCGAAGTGGAAGACCAGATGATAGCCGAACCGCTCTGCAGCCACATAGATGGGGTGCACAAACATCATGGCATACTGGCTGTCCCGGAGTGTCTGGGTTGGAGACGTACTGGGCCAGGTCACCAGCACGGCTAAGGTCTGTTTCAGCTTTTTTCCATTCCTTTTCTCGTAGCCTAGTTCCGCCGCGGCCTCCAGCACCCGAGCTGCCACTGCGGCATTCGCCGTCTGGTGGCCATTCAAAACCCGGCTCACAGTGGCCAGGGAAGTCCCGGCGCGGATGGCGATGTCCCTCATGGTAGCCATAGCTCTCCCCCGATACTTTACATTTTTCACTAATTCTCTTCTGTACTTAACCTCCTTTTCCTGCCTTGTTTCAATTGTTTCAGTGTTTTCCAAGCCATAACCTAGAGGAATAAAAGGAACAGCCAGCTTCCCTAGGGAAACTGGCTGTTGAATGTAGCCTATAGTGCTGTGCGGCTGCGCCTACTGCAGAGGCGTCTCGGGATCCATGGGGCGGTCGCCGGCGATATTGCCCGACTGGTAAACCAGGTGCTCCATCCCCCGCACCAGCGTGTCGTCTTCCAAGACACTGTAAAGGTGGTAGCCCAGATCCTCCCGCTCCACCAGAATGTCTTCCAGCACCTCAACGGTGCCGTAGTCCTGAAGCTGATGGGCCCGTTCAATGGTCTTGCGCAGCATCTGCTGGATTTTTAGTTCATGCTCTAGATCGTTGCGCAGAAAGTCGCGGATGGAATACCTTCCCTCGGGCTCGCATTTGATGTACGACAGCTCATGCTGGGCCACGGGATGGGCAGTGGGCACCATTCCCAACCGGGCCACCCTCTCTCCCACGTCGTCGATGTGCTTCATGGTCTTTTCAATATGCTCTTCTAAGAGGTGGTGCAGGCTGATAAAGCCCTCGGCTCCCTCGCTGAGCCAGTGGTGCTTGTTGTATTGGTGCAGGGCCACCGTGAGGGCGCATTGGTGCTCATCCAGCATCAAGGCTATCTCCTGGCGGACTTCTAAAGGCAAGCTGATCCCGCAGCCCACCTTCTTGGCGGTGCGCGGCTGTTGGCGAACGATCATCTTATGCTCCGTGGCATGCCCCGGCATTTGGGGATCAAAACCGAATTTGTCCAGTTTGAACCGGCCGTCAAAAGCCTTCATGTCCTGGGCCACGATTTCCATATCCTGCATAGTCGGCGTAGGCGGCTGCAAGTTGTTCGGCATCTTCTCAACCCTTTCCACTGAAGTTGCTTCCCTACTAGTTTCCCGGAAAGGGGAGATAATATTCCAGGCTTGCCTGCTCAGCCCGCTGCGACCGCGGCCATGTGGATCTTTTCCAGGCTGCTGTGGATCACGGCCTGGTCCAGGCTGCGCCTTTCCCTAGGCATCTCCAGGGGGAGCTGCCCGCGGATCCTGGCGGGACGCTCCGAGAGCAGCACGACTCGATCGGCGAGGAGCACCGCTTCCTCAGGGTCGTGCGTAACCAGCAGCACCGTGAACCCCTGCCGGCCGTGCTCAGCCTTAAGCAAATTCTGCAGCTGCCGCCTGGCCGGGGAATCCAGGGACTTAAAGGGCTCGTCCAAAAGGAGCAGGCTTGGCTGGACCACGAGGGCCCTGGCCAGTTCCACTCTCTGTTTGAGGCCCCCGCTCAGTTCGTGGGGACAGGCCTGTCGGAATTGCGTAAGCCCGGCTTGGTCCAGGATCTCCTTACGGATCCGTGCTGCCTCCCCTTCGGGGAATACTCCCTCCTGCACAAAGCGGAGATTCTCCTCCACCGTCTTCCAGGGCAGAAGCCTGGGTTCCTGAAACACATAGGCAACCCTGGTCGCGGCAGCCCGGATCACCCTGCCCCGGGTGGGGCTCAAAATTCCCGCAGCCATATTGAGCAGCGTGGTCTTGCCGCAGCCCGAGGGGCCCACCAAGGCTACGACCTCCCCAGGTGCAGCGCTCAGAGACAAGTTTTCCACCGCAGTGAGCGTGCCCTGTTCGGTTTGAAACTCTCTGCAGACACCCACAAACTCCAAAAGGCGTTCTTTCAACTGGACCACCGCGCCGCCCGGCGCCGCAAGGGGATTAAAAGCCCGTACTCACAGACCAGCATCACAGCGACCAGCACCAACACCCAAGCAAACACCTTTTCCGTCTCCAAATTGCTGTTGGCCGTGCTGAGCAGGAAGCCTACGCCGCTAGTGCTGCCCATAAACTCCGCGAAAATCGCGGCTTTCCAGGCAAAGGAAAAGCCAACGCTCACAGTGGATGCCAGATGGGGATACAGGGCTGGCAGATAAATTTCTGCTATGATCTGGCGCCTGGAGCGGCGGTAAACCCGGGCCATTTCCACCAGGCGCCCATCGATGCTTTCCAGGCCCGCGGCGATGCTGGAAAAGGCCAGGGGCAGGGTCACGATGAAAATGAGGAATACGGAGGCCTGCCCATTGGCAATACCAAACCAGATCACGGCCAGCACCATCCAGACCACCGGGGGAATAATCTGCACCACTAAAAGGATGGGCCGAAACAGCGCCCCCAAAAGACCGGCTCCCTTAGTGAAAAGAGCCAAGCAGAAGCCGGCCAGCAAGGCCAGGGAGTAGCCGTACACTGTCCTGCGCAAAGTGATTAAGATGTTGGCGGCCAGGCTCCCCTCCCGCCACAGGGCGGCAAGGGCCCGCCAGGTCTCCAGGGGCGAAGGGAGGATTAAGGGGTGGTAGTTCCGGGCCAAAAGGCCCCAGAGCACGAGCAAGGCCACTAGGCCAAAGAGCCCGGCCCCTGCCTTTTGCAGTTCCTTCTTGTGCCTAGTGATAAAAGTGATCATCTGGCAGCTCCCCACCTATCATCTCGGGGTAGAACTCCATGATTTCGCTGAAGAATAGTTCAACCAGCTCCCTGGTTTCAGCCTGAGGGTAGACTTCCAGGTGAATCCTGTCCAGGGATGCCTGGACGACTTCCGCCGGCTGGCTGAAATGCTCAGCTGCCAAGGCCGCGGCTTCCGCGGGATTCTCCCGCACCCAGGCGGCCCCGGCTTGGTAATACTCGTTGATCAGATCGATCAGCTCAGGGTTCTCCCGGGCGAAACCGCCCCGCACAAAGAGGCCCACAAAGGGTATCCGCTCCTCTCCATCATGGAGCTTACCCCATTCCTCTTGAATATCAAAGGACAGTACTGCTTGGTCGAAGCTGTTCAAGGTGATGGTGACCAGGGGCTCGGGCAGAATAATGGCATCCAGCCGGCCCAACTGGAAGGTCCTGGCCCCGTTGTTGGAGGGCAGGTAGACAAAATCAACTTCGCCCAAATCCGCCCCGTTTTTCAGCAGAAAATAGCGGGCTAAGAAGTCTAGGGGCCCTCCCTGCAGCGGCAGGCAGAGGGATCTGCCCTCCAAATCCCGCCAGCTGTCCGCCTGAAAGCCCGCGGTGAGCAGGTAATCAATGCCCCAAATGTTCACGTTCAGCAAATGAAGATCGATTCCCCTGGTGTAGGCCTTAGCCCCCACGTTCACTCCGGTAACCAGGAGATCCAGATCGGAGCTGGCCAGGAGGGAAATCCCCCGCTGATGATCTGGGGAAATGAAGATCTCCAAAGAAGCCCCGCCTGGCAGGAGCCCCTGCTCGTCCAACCAGAGCAGGGGCAGCATCCCCGCGGTGGGAGGGCCTTGAATGCGGATCTTGCTCACCTGCTCAGCCCCGGCAGAAGCGAAGGTGAGCAGGGTTAAAAGCAGTATCATGATCAGAATCACGGACTTATGCCTGGTCATTTCTGAGTTCCCTCCCATCCAAGATCTGAGTTACCTGGGGCGAGGCTGGTAGGTAGTATGCAGCAGCTCGTGGACCTGTCGCCCAAGGGCTCGTGCAAAAACTCCTGATACAGCTGGATAATCTCCGGGTTTTCATGGGACTTGCGGATCACGTTATGCTGATCGATCTGGGCCAGTCCCTGGGCCCGTTTCGCCCTATTTTCCCTGCTGTTGGGCAGGGGCTGCCCTCCCCCTCCCACGCAGCCGTGGGGGCAGGCCATCACTTCGATCCAGTCCAGATCCGATTTCCCCGCCCGCACATCGTCCAGAAGGCGGGCTGCTTCTGCTAATCCGCTGACCACCGCGATCTTGTAGGTGCGGCCAGCGATCTCCACCTCTGCTTCTTTCACGCCCATAAAACCGAGATCCAGCCGATCCAAGGGTTCACCGGTGAGCAGCTCCTTCACCGTACGCAGAGCCGCCTCCGTTACCCCTCCTGTGGTGCCGAAGATGCTGGCCGCACCGGACTGGCTGCCCATGAGGGAATCCCAGTCTTCCTCATGGAGATGGGCCAGATCAATCCCTACTTCCTTGAGCATGCGCGCCAGTTCCCTGGTGGTGAGCACAGCGTCGGTGTCCTGAAAACCGCTGTCCCGGTGCTCCTCCCTGTTCTTCTCGAACTTCTTAGCCGTGCAGGGCATCACGGACACGGTGAAGATCTTTTCCGGATCTATGCCCATCTGCTGGGCGTAATAGGTTTTAGCCAAGGTGGAAAACATCTGCTGCGGGGATTTGGCCGTGGACAGATGATCCAGTAAGTCGGGGTAGTTGTGTTCGGCATACTTCACCCAGCCTGGACAGCAGGATGTGATGTGGGGCAGTTCCTTGTTGCCCTGAATACGGGCGATGAACTCCCGGCCTTCTTCCATAATGGTCAGATCAGCGGTGAACTCCGTGGGGAACACACGGTCAAATCCCAGCATCCTCAAGGCGGTAACCAGCTGACCGGTGACCACAGTCCCCGGTTCCATACCGAATTCTTCACCAATGGTGGCCTGGATAGAAGGGGCCGTCTGCACCACCACAAACTTATCCTCGTCCTCCAGCGCCCGCCACACTGCGTCGATTTCGCTGACCTCGGTAATGGCGCCCACGGGACAGACTGCCGCACACTGGCCGCAGTTGGCGCAGTTGATCTCCGCCAAGGGCAGATCAAAGGCAGTGGTGACGATGGAAGTAAAGCCGCGGCCCGCAAAAGCCAGGGCGGAAACACCCTGAATTTCCTCGCACACCCGCACACAGCGGCCGCAGAGGATGCATTTGTTGAGTTCTCTCCTTAAGGCTGGGCCGACCTCTTCCATGGGAAGATCGCGCCTCTCTCCGCGCAGCCTCTCCACATCTTCCCTGGTCACGCCCACTTTGTAGGTGATTTCCTGCAGCTCACAGCTCCCATTGCGGTAGCAGCTCAGGCAGTCCTGGGGATGGTTGGCCAGCAGCAGCTCCACATTCCGGCGGCGCGCCCGGCGGGCCCGGCTGCTGCGGGTACTGATGACCATGCCCTCCTGGGCCTCGGTTACACAAGAGGCCAGCAGCCTCTTGGTTCGTACATCTTCCACAACGCACACCCGGCACGAACCGTGCAGGGACAAGTTGGGATGATAGCAGAGGGTGGGGATTTCAATGCCCATGGCCCGGGCCGCATCCAGGATGGTTGTTCCCTGATCCACTTCAACTGTGTGTTCGTCTATGGTTAAGGTGATCTTGCTCATGGCACTACTCCTTTCTCCGGCCTAAGCGCCCTGGGCAATGGCGTGAACCGGGCATTTTTCAGCACAGGCGCCGCAGGAAATGCAGGTATCCCCGTCAATGCGGTGCGGTTTGCGCCTCTCGCCGCTCACGGCCCCCACAGGGCAGAGCCTGGCGCAGAGCCCGCAGCCAATGCAGGACTCGGTATCGATTTCATAGGGGGCGCTCATCCCAGCACACACGTCGGCGGGGCAGCGCTTGTCCCTAATGTGCGCTTCGTATTCATCCCGGAAGTAGCGCAGGGTGCTCAAGACCGGGTTGGGCGCTGATCCGCCAAGCTGGCAGAGGGAGGTATCAATGATGTGCTGCCCCAGCTCCTCCAGGAGCTCCAAATCGCCTTCACGCCCCTGAGCCGAGCAGATCCTGTCTAGGATTTCCAGCATGCGTTTGGTTCCTTCCCGGCACGGAGTGCATTTACCACAGGACTCCTGCTGGGTAAACCTGAGGAAGAAGCGGGCCACATCCACCATACAGGTGCTCTGATCCATAACCACCATACCGCCTGAACCCATCATGGCCCCTACTTCCTGCAGGGACTCGTAGTCAATGGGCAGATCGAGAAGTTCCGCGGGGATGCAGCCCCCCGAAGGGCCGCCGATCTGCACTGCTTTGAGCTCGGCGCCCGACGGCAGGCCGCCGCCGATTTCATAGATCACTTCTTTCAGGGACATACCCATGGGGACTTCCACCAGCCCGGTATTGGCAATTTTGCCGGTGAGGGCGAACACCTTCGTTCCTGTGCTCCCCTCTGTACCGATGCTGCGGAACTGTTCCGCACCGCCCCGGATGACCTCAGCCACGTTGGCGAAGGTTTCCACGTTGTTGATGTTGGTGGGTTTTCCCCACAAACCCGATACGGAGGGGAAGGGAGGCTTGGGCCTGGGCATGCCCCGCTTACCTTCAATGGAGGCCATGAGGGCAGTCTCTTCGCCGCACACGAAGGCTCCGGCGCCTTTTTTGATGTGCAGGTCGAAGCTGAAGCCGCTGCCGCAGATGTCCGTACCCAAAAATCCCCGCTCCCTGGCCTGCTTGAGGGCCATCTCCAGGCGCTTAATGGCCAGGGGATACTCCGCCCGGATGTAGATATAGCCTTCATCGGCTCCGATGGCGTAGCCGCCGATAATCATGCCTTCGATCACCCGGTGGGGATCACCCTCTAAGATACTGCGATCCATGAATGCTCCGGGATCGCCTTCGTCCGCGTTGCAGATGATGTATTTCTTATCGCTGGGCGTACGACGCGTCAGCTCCCACTTCAGCCCGGTGGGAAACCCTGCACCGCCCCGCCCACGCAGGCCCGCCAGCTTAACCTCGGCGATCACCTCTTCAGGCGTCATCTCGGTGAGGGCTTTGGTGCAGGCTGTGTAACCGCCGGCGGCGATGTACTCGTCGATGCTCTCGGGATCGATGTGGCCGCAGTTGGCCAGGGCGATTCTGTGCTGTTTCCTGTAGAAATCCAGCTCGTCGTAGCGGGGTACGTTCTCCACCTCAAGCTTGCCCTCTGCAAACTGGGCTATGGCCAGATCTTCCACCACCCTGCCGCCCATCACGTGGCTGGCAATGATGCGAGGCACATCCTTCACGGCCACATTGCCGTAGGTGATGCGGGGCCCGCCAGGAAGCTGTACGTCAAGGAGCGGTTCATTCTGGCACATGCCAATACACCCAGTCTGGGTCACCAAAACATCGAGGCGGCGGCTTTCCACTTCCTGCATAATGGCCTGCAGGATCTTCCTAGCCCCGGCCGCGATCCCGCACGTGCCCATACCCACAATGATCCTGGGTTTGCCGGTGCCGTCCGTCGCCGGCTGAGGGCCGGACCCTTTCAGCTCGTTCAGTCTCACGGCTGTCATACGGCGGCCACCTCCGTTTCTGCTGGTCTTCTGTAACTGCTCAAAATGGCCTGCACATCTTGGGGGCCTATACGGCCGTGGACGTCATCGTTGATCATGATCACGGGAGCTAGCCCACAGGCACCGATGCAGGCCACCGTTTCCAGTGTAAACTCCAGATCTGGCGTGGTCTCGCCGCTTTTGATCCCCAGCTCCTTTTGAAGGGCCTCCAGCACCTCGCCGCCTCCCCTCACGTGGCAGGCCGTCCCGGTACAGACCTTAATCACGTTTCTTCCCCTGGGCTGGAGATGAAACTGGGAGTAAAAGGTGGCAACGCCGTACACCTTGCTGAAGGAAATGTTAAGACACCGGGCCACGTCCCTCAAAACTTCCGCGGGCAGGTAGCCATATGCCTCCTGAACATCTTGGAGGATCGGCACCAAATAACGCTCTTCCCTGGCATAGTTGCTCAGAATCTGCTCCAAGGGCTCAAGATACTTCTGCAAACCCTGTTCATGACCACACATGCAAGCCATTATCCCCACTCCTTCGAATCTTTTTGCCTATAAACATAGAAATGTGTCTATCAAGCGCAGTAAGCGAGGCCTTTGTACACAGCAGTACGCCAAGCTGATGGGCAATCCTGCTCCTCTTTCTGCGGCCGGAGTTACCTTTTGAGTTACCATTTTCGCTGGCCCCTGCCCTCCACATTCCCCCTTACCCAAATCGCAATAATCTCACAACAATTGCTTCCCCAACTACCGCAAAAAGCGAGGTACGCCCTCTGTCCCCCGGTTGATTTCGTTATTTTTTTCACGAACATCTTCATTATAAAGAGCCGTCGACAGGGTGTCAACGGCTCTCTCGTCAAATGTTTGGGGGATCTATGTGAAGCTTCTATTAGGTCCCAGCAAGGCCCGTCTGCAGGCAGTAAAGACCCCGGCGAGCCAAGCCCGCACGGGGTGAATAGTTCGGTATCAGTCGTGCACTTCGCCCCTTGTTCTCCACACTTCCAAAATGGTGGACACAAGGGTTTCAACTTCTGCAATGGCTTCTTTCACCTGGATTGCTGCTTCACTGGACCGATCTGAAAGCTGCCCGACCTCTTCCGCCACCACCTCAAAGCCGCGCCCCAAATCCCCCAGGCGGGCCGCTTCAATGGTGGCGTTGATGGAGACCATCTTGGTCTGGCGGGCGATGTAGGTGATGGAGTTCACCAACTGTCCGATCTTCTCCGGAATCTGGCCCAGATCGGCGATCATCTCCTCCACCATCTTCTCCTGTTCCTGGATCCTGGCCGCTGCCTCCAGGTTTTCCCTTTCCAGCTGCTTCTCCAAGGTAATATCCTGGCCAAAACCCACCAGGCCTACAACCTGGCCTTCTTCATCGCGGATGGGCAGCTTAGAGGTGCGCAGCCACCTTTCCTTGCCCGTTTCCTTTTCCACCAAGAGTTCCTCCCGATCGATCACCGCTTTGCCCTGCTTCAAAACGGCCAGATCATCGCGCCAAAACTGCTCGGCGATATGGCGAGGAAACAACTCAAAGTCAGTCTTGCCCAAAACCTTCGCTTCCTCCGTGTAGCCCTGGTTCTCCAGGTCCACGCGGTTCGTCACGATTTTCCTGCCCTCAGTGTCCTTGGCGTAAACGGCGATGTTTAGGTTGTCCTTGATGGCATACAGCAGCCGCTTTTCCCAAGCCAGCTGTTCTTCGAGCTCACGGATACGCTCCTTGGCGGTCTCCAAGTCAAGATGGTCCAGGTCAAGAAGTTGCTTGCTCATCCCCATTTCTCCCTTATCGCAATTTTGCCGCTGTTCTAAGCCTGTCCTAGTTTGTTATCTTCTGCTCAAAGTGATAATCTCCTCTTAACACTTGGGATTTTTGGGGTTTAAAAGGAAAACGGCCCGCCCGCAGGCGCGCCTTCAGTGCTAAACTTTGAGCACCAGGAAGCTCAGATCGTCGGCCTGAACGCTGCAGTGCCGCAGCACGCTGTGAATCAGCCCGTCGCAGATCCCTTCGGCGCTGTACTCTTTGTACCTGAGCAGAGCCTTGGAGATCCCTGCCAGGCCGAAGCTGCTGTTCTGCCCATCCCTGGCCTCTTTCAGACCGTCGGTATAGATCACCAGAATATCCCCCTGATCGAGCTGCACACTTCTTTGAGCATATTCAGAATCCCCGAGGCCGCCCAGGGCCACGCCCTTGCCGGGCAGAAAGGCCGTCTGCCCCGTCTCCCGCTTGAACAGGACGGGCGGATTATGCCCGGCATTGGCGTAATCCAAACGCCTGCTCGCGGGATCAAACACGGCGTAAAACTGGGTGACAAAGGTATTCACATCGGCGATCTCGGAGATGAAGTGGTTGTTCAGTTCGTGGAGTACGGTGCTGGGAGTTGTGGTTACATTGGTGATCAGCCGGAAGATGGTGCGAGCCATGAGCATGACGAAGGCCGCGGGCACGCCGCTGCCCATGGCATCGGCCACCGTGAGCCCTAGGGTGCCGTTGGGGAAGCGCAGCACATCCAGATAGTCCCCGCCCAGCTCATGGACGGGCAGGGCCCTGTACGCCAGGGACGACACTTCCTGCAGCGATTCAATTCTGGGCATGAGCTGCCGCTGCAGAAACTGCGCGGCCTGCAGTTCATGGCTTACCCGTTGAACCTGGAAGAGGTCACTGGAGAGCACAAGATCCAACAGGGTGCACAGCCTTTCCGCCAGTTCGCTGAGGGTATGGGCTTCCTCGTCTGTAAAGGGCTCTAAAGCCCAAAAGACCAGGTAGAACTGGGCCTTCCGCCCCCGGAGGGGCAGTGCACAAAAGGAGAGGCGCCGCCTGCCTTTAAGCGTAACGGTGGCTCTGATCAACTCCTCTTCTGCCTGAACCCGCCTCGCCGCGGCGTAGTCTTCCTGGGGCAGATCTCCCTGCTTCAAGTTCTGCTCATAGACCATGCGGGACAGGGCTCCGGGAACCCTGGGGTGCTCGGACCAGATGGACACAGCCACTGCCTCCAAGCCGCTCAGCAGCTCTCGCCCCAGGACCTCAAAGGGGGCGTGCTCGGCACTAAGGCAGGACTCATAGAGCTTGTGGACCAGGTCCTCGCGATACACTGCGGTCCTCATACTTCCCACGCCTCGCTTTCGAGGATCTTCATCACGAAATGGGCGGGATGTGCCCTGAGGTCCAGCTCATAGAAGGGGTCAAGGGGTCCGAAAGCATTGCGGGTCACCATGACCACGGGCCTGGTGGGAAACCCCCTGTTAGCCCGGACCACGATGCCGCGCTCGCCCGTGTTCAGCTCCACTGGAGTCCCCACGGGATAGAAGGAAACGCAGTTTAAAAAGGCGCGCACAGTATCCGGTTCAAAGGCACTGCCGCTGCCTTCCATCAAAAACTCGATCACTTCTTCCAGGGGGTGCCTGGAGTTGGCAGACATATTATCAAAGACATTTGTTACCTGCAGGATGCGCGCCTCTTCAGCGATTTCCTCTCCGGCAAGCCCCTGGGGAAAGCCGCCGCCGTCCCAGCGCTCATGGTGCTGGAAAACGGCATCCGCAATCCTGCGCCCTACTCGATTGTGCTCCCGCAGGATCCTGCGCCCTATAACTAAATGCCGCGTCGCATCTTCATCCACAATCTTGCCGATGTCATGGAGCAGTGCCGCCGCCGCCAGATCTTTGAGGCGCTTTTCGCTGTACTTAAGTTCAATGCCTACGATTACTGACAGGATGGCCACATTCACGCTGTGATGGAACAGTTCCTCGTCGTAGGACCGAATGTCAACCAGATTGACCATGACATCGTCGTGCAGGAGCAGTTCATCGATGATGCCGATCAACACCTGCTGCACCTGCTCCATCTCTAGTTCCGCGCCGCGCTTAACCTCGCCTAGGATCCGCTTGGTCTCCCGGAGAGCCTTGATCCTGGTCTGATCGCTGATCACGTCGTGGGCGGTAACATCGCTGCCGGTGGCAATATACACCACTTCGATGAAATGGTCCCGGAGGTGTTGGATATAACGCTCGGTAAGCTCAACACCCTGGCGCAGCAAGATCTGGCCGTTACTGCCAAGGATAGTTTTGCCCACAACCATGCCCGGCTTCAACCGCTGGACAGCAACTAAGCGCATGGCCTTCCTCCTTTCCGCGCCGTTCCCTGTTCAGTGGGGAGGCCAAATGGGTGCGCAGCACCAAAGCTGTCCCCTCTGCTGACGTGCAGATTTCCATCTGCTGGGTATAACGGAGCATAACGGTAAATCCTGCCCCCAGGCTCGATGTCTCGGAGTAGCCGCTGACAAAGACCATGGCCGGCAGTTTGGCCAGATCCATGCCGCTGCCGCAATCCTCCACATGAAATCTGGGCCCGGTGGATTCCAGGTACACCAGCACCCTGCCTCCTGGCGTATGCTTGACCACATTGGTCACCGCCTCAGACAGGGCGGTGAGGATGGGGCTGCGCACTTCCTTCCAGTGGGGGATGAAATCGGCGAAGAATTCATCCACGGTCTGGCGGACGCGTGGAATGTCATCTTTCTGCTCAACGTCTATGATCAAGAGGGGGTCGTCCCCTGCATAGGCAGCCCTATACTCCGCGGGCGAAATGAGGCGCACGCGGCCGTGGGTGATCTTGGGAAGGATCTCCCTGTAAACGGCCAACAACTCGCGATACTCGGCCCGCTCTGTCCGTCCCTTCTGCACCCAGCAGCCCAGGCGGTAGCAGAGATAACCCAGCACCGCCGCGAGGGGATAGACCCAGTATGTGCTGGGAAAATTCATGAGCCCAGGATCTCCCGGACGCCAATGAGTCCCAGGATTTCCTCGATCTCCCTGTTGTCATTCTCGATCAGAACCCTGCCGTTTTTGCGGCTCAGGATCCTGTGATAGCCAATCAGCTGGCCGATTCCGGTGGAATCGATGATGTCCAAGCCGCTCAGGGAAACGGTCAAGTTGTGTATGCGGTCCAAGTCCAGCTCTTCCACGGTCCTTTGCAGAGAGTGGCCCGTGCCCATGTCCAGCGAGCCTTCCAGCTTGATAACCACATCGGGCACTCCTTTTACCACGGTTACTTCCAGCATACTGCTCCTCCTTGCTGATATTTCCTGCTGGCCAACCTTCCCTCCCGAAGGTAAAACAGCCTGTTACAGCACTCCTCCTCAATGACGGTTTCCACGGGGCCGATTCTCAGTCTTACGCCCGGGTAAAACCGCTCCGCCCCGATCACACCTTGCTCACTCACGAAGAGGGCGGTTTTGCCCATTCCGTGGGAACCCACCGTCTCAGCAAAGATACCCGAGGAGGCGGCGTAAACTCCGCTGCGGCATGCCCCGCTCATCCTCAAGGCATCCCCGGCCACCACATCGCAGTCATAGGCCAAAGGGCCCGTTATGGTGATGCTGCCGGTGGCCTCCAGTTTAGCATTTTGGCAGTAATGGACTGCCACATCAGCTGCCATATCCAGAGCCTGCTCCAGTTCCGCGGCGAAGGCCTTAAGGTGGATTTTCTCCCGTGCCACTTCCTCGATGCTGTTAAACTCCAGGGGCGCTGCCCCCAAAAAGCGCAGGGCTGTCGTCTTAATCCCGCCCATAGTCCTGGCCAGCCCATCTTCACTGGAGTCTAGATCTTCTCCCGCGAGCAGCTCAACCAGCCGGGCGAACTTCTTGGGAACCTGGGCCAGGCGGGCTTCCAGGATCAGTTTTACTAGGTACCCGTCGCCGCGCAGACTCAGGTCCCGCACGGAAAGCTTAGGATGTTCCTTGAGCTGGCGGAAGATGGCCACGAGATATTCCAAATCCCGATCTAAGCTGTGCAGCAGTTTGACGGCCTTGGCCAGTCCAGGCTGCTTGATCCCGGCACTAACAGAGCCTCCGATCAACTTGTCGGCAATGGACACATCTGCCTCGGCTAAGATATGGGCGTGGTAAACACTACCGTGGATGTTCACGGAGCCGCCTGCTTTCACCGTCAAGGACTCCTGTACATCACCAAGGACTACAACATCTCCCTTGAACTCCACATTACCTGTGGACACATCCACATTCTGCCCGATTACGAGCTGGGGGCTGACCTGCAGCACACCCCTTCTGAGAATGGGGCGCCCCGTCACTTCGGCAACCGCCATGGTTCCGTTTTTGACCAGTTTCACACCTGAACCCGCGGCCAGGCGCGGCTGCCGAGGAGCGGGGGGAGAAACCTCTTCCCCGTACACGTTCATTCCGGGTGTGCCGGGAACTGGGTGATGCAGGACGGCCAGGACGTCGCCCGCGTTCACGCTATTGAAGCGTCCCCTGTCTAGAATATCCACACGGTCCCCTTCCGCCGCGTTGGGCACTCTAGTCTTGAGATCGCATACCAGTTCAACCCGGCCGTCCACAGGCGGCACGGGTTTCACGCCCCGGGCTACGATTACTTCAACATCTTCCCGCCCCAGGCAGGCCTGGGTTACTTGGGTCGTCTCGATCAGCTCAGGTCTGATACCCTTCTCGGCGAGGCGCGCCAAAACGAGCCGGGGATCAATGGCCTTGGCTGGAACGCTTGCAACCGTTTGCGCTTTGAGGCACAGCCGCTGCTGGTACTCGGCATCGCAGAGCGCATACTTCCTACCCGCAAGGAACCTGGTCTTGAGGATCACTTCCATCTTGTCCCGGGACACAATGATCTCGAAGTCGCTCACGGGAGGCTCTTGTTGGACTTCTATGGAAAGGCCCTCAATGCTCTCTAGAACCGTTGGCCCCGTGAGGAGCTTGTCCCCTAAGCGAATCTTCACCCGGGGCCCCGGAATGATCACCGGCCAGGCGCCCTTGCCCGTCGGTTCTTCCATGTACAGCTGCCCCTGGAGCACGGCGAGACGCCCCTCCCGATCTCCCTGCTGCGTCTCCCCGGCCTCGTCATTAGTGCTTCTTTCTGAATCCTGCCACTGTTCAGATACCGATTCCCACAATAGATCCACTGAAGTCCAACCCCCTGAACACAAAAAAATGCTCCCCAACCAGGCAGCTAGAAAGAGCATCTTAACCGCAACTGGCTGGCATACACAAACGTGCTTAGCCCCTATAGCTTTGCGTCCCATGATTTCTCATGGTTTGCCAAATATTCAGATCGTGATGGCCGGCACAACCAAATTAAGGAAGNNCCTCGCTAATTGTTCTACAGCCTTATTATGATAGTGATAAAGATATGTAATCTGTTGGTAATATCAGGAACGTTTCCCGCAGTAGGGACAGTAGTTGAACGCACTGTGCAGCTGTGCTCCGCAGCTGGAGCAGAAGCGCCCCGCGGGTTGGCGGCAGTCCAAATGCTCAGTACTGATGGACACCGCCTGCCCCTCTTCGATCCTTTGGCCCAACTCTTCATCCAGCCCACACACCCTCTGGCAGCAGCGGGTGCGGATGAAGTAGCGCCTGTTCCATTTCCAGACCGGAATGAAAAAGATGTGGAAGTAGGTGTAGGCCCGGATCACCTCATAACGATCATAGGCACCGCACACGGGACAGGTCACGCCCTGTTCTGTTTTGATGATTTCCTCTTTATCCTGGATCCCAAAAATGCCTATGAAAAACATGGTTCCTCTCCCCTTAAGATCCTATACCAACGCTCCCCCCTGCTCAACTCATTTTACCACAAAAAAAGAGCCCTGCGCAGGATACTGCGCCGCTCACACTAGAAGGGACGGACATGACAGTCAAAGCGCTTTACACGAAACACGTCATGCGTGTTGACACTCTGCCATACCGTCCCTCACCCCTAGCCTGCCCCGGCCGGACCCAGCCTATTCTGCCAAATTCCTCCAACTGTTGACCACCCCTGCATGCTGGCCGCCGCGCTTCAGTATACATTACCAGGAGGCGAAGGCCATGTTTGTGGTGATCGTTCGCAAGCGAGCGCTGTTCTGGGTTCCCATCCTGGTGTTCTTGACCCTGGGAGGGGTGCTGACCATCTTGGCCTGGCTGATTGGGCCTGCCCCGGCGCCCAGGCTGGGCTTGGCTTCAGCATTCCCCCATCTGGCCCGCGGCCTTTTTCCCGGGTATCAGTTTGGAGAAGTGATCCTGGATGAACCCAGCCGGCTCCTGGAAAAGCTAAGCCGCAGCGAACTGGACTACCTCCTGGAACTGGGCAGGCCCACTGAGGGCCTGGTCAGCTGGCCTGTGGGCTATCTGGTGCCGGCAGTGGTGGTGCCCTTCTTTGATTCTAGGCAGATGCTGGATTTGCAGAGCCTGCAGGAGGCCATCCTCTCTACCCCAGAGGAAGTCCTGGTTGCACAGGAACTGGCAGTCCCGGGCTACCCCTGGTGGGATGCGCCCGTGCGCTATCTAGAGTCCGGCGAGATAGCGGAGGAGCTCAGGGAAGGAAGGGGCGGGTTCGGAATCATCCTTCTCCAGGAGCGAAAACCGGCGGTACGGGTTTTGCCCTTGGAGGGAGTGGACCCCCGGGACTGTGCGGCTCATCCTTTGGCCTATCCCTTAACCCGCACCATCTATTTGAGCCAGCGTCCCAAGGGCCTTGCGGGCCAGCTGAGAGACTGGGTGCAGAACCGGCTCCAGAGCCCCGTTAACGCCTTCCGCCTGCTGGCCCTGGGAACTCCCTATGCCCAGCCCTGGGCAGGGGAGATCACGTTGGTGGCCGTGGGCGATATCATGCTGGATCGGGATGTGAAAAAGGCGGGACTGAGTAACGGCTGGGAGTACATGTTCGCTGAGACCGCCTCCTTTTTGCGCGGGGCTGATGTGAGCTTTGCCAACCTGGAGTCGCCCCTGGGCGATCGGGGCCGTTTCATCAACATGTTCCAGGCCCCGCCTGAAGCTGTGGAGGGCCTGGCCTTTGCGGGCCTGGACGTGGTCTCCCTGGCCAATAACCACGCCCTAGATTACCACCACGAAGGCCTGCTTGAAACCATGCGCCTTTTGCGGGAGTACGGCATCGACTGGGTGGGGGCCGGGCGCAATCTCCAGGAAGCCCGCGCGCCCCTGATCCGGGAGGTGGGCGGAGTGAGCATCGGCTTCTTGGCCTACACGGAGATGTGGTTCGTTTACTCCAGGGAGCCCATCAGCTGGCGGGCCACTGCAGAGGAACCGGGCGTGGCCCCCGCGGAACTGGATCAGATCGTGGAGGATGTGCAGAAGCTGCGGGAGCTGGTGGATGTGGTGGTGGTGAGCATGCATTGGGGGAAGGAGTATGTACACGAGCCCACGCCTGAGCAGATGCGCCTAGCCCGGGCAGCCGCGGACGCCGGCGCCGACTTAATCGTGGGGCATCACCCCCACGTCCTCCAAGGCCTTGAATTTTACAACCAGAGTGTCATTGCCTACAGCCTGGGCAACTTCGTCTTCGACCTGAACCTGCCCAGCACCTGGGAGACCATGCTCTTGGAGTTTACCCTCTCTGAACAGGGAGTGCGCGATTTGGCCATCCTCCCCGCCCGCATCTTCGGGGTCCAACCCCGGATCCTGGACGGCGCGCCAAGGGAGGCAGCCTACCAGCGCATCAGGCAGTATTCCCTGAACCTGCGCTAGAAACCCCTGATCTAGCCCTCGTTGCCTAGTTCCCCCTGCACCCCCGCGGCATATATTAGCAATGCTAGTCACTTGAGAGGAGGTAAACCTCTATGTTTCCCAGCCACCACGGCTTCCCGCGCGTACCCACCCACTGCCCCCCAGGCTTTACAGGCAGGTACACCGTTGTGCAGGGGGATACCATGTTTTTCATAGCTCAGCGTTTTGGGGTTTCCTTGGACGCCCTGATCGCGGCCAATCCCCACATTCCCAATCCCAGCCTTATCTTTCCAGGCGACGTGCTCTGTGTGCCCCCTAAACCTGCCCCGCCGCCGCCCAAGAAGGAAGAATGCCCCTGCCCCGTCACGCTCCGGGACTTCATCAACCGCTTCGTAGAGGTGAAAACCCCGTGCGGTGAAGTATCGGGAACACTGGTGTTCGTCGGTGATAACTCCATTATCCTCCAGGAAGGCAAGGGGGACAATCACATCGTTGTCAGCTGCCGCCAGATCTGTTTCGTGCGTATTCGCCGGCACGGGCCAAGGGAGGTATAGCCATGTTCGGTGAATGCTGCCGCTGTCCAGACGGATTGGTTCCTTTGCTGGACCGCAAGGTAATCGTGGCCACCAAGTGCGGAGAGATCACGGGCTTCTTCAGGGCAGTGGGTGAAACGTTCCTGGAAGTTGAGGAAACGGATCCCAGGCTGGAACTGACAGTGATCCAGTGCCAGCAGATCTGTCACGTTCGCTCGGCCAGGTCGTAAAGGACA
>JGI24710J26742_10000645_pt1 | contig 32485 bp, 28 predicted proteins | sample BioPla2DNA2_FD_26742 | JGI IMG/M metagenome (IMG submission 26742)
CTCCGGCCGAACCGCCTTTGGGTCCAAAGGACACAATCCCCGCGCAACCTTTGGGCAGATATTTTTGTGCCAGTTCATAGTCTTTGGATGATTCAAGACCCGGATAATTGACCCACTCCACCTTCTCGTGGGCTTCCAGATATTTGGCCACACGCAGGGCGTTCTCCGAATGGCGTTCCATGCGCAGATGGAGGGTTTCCAGGCCTAAATTGGTCAGAAACGCATTCATCGGGCTCATCGTCGCACCGATATCCCGCAGCAGACCTGCGCGGGTCTTGGCAATAAAAGCCGCCGGTCCGAAGCTTTCCGTATACACAAGGCCGTGATAATCCAGATCCGGCGTTGTAAGTTCGGGATACTTCCCGTTGTCCCAATTAAAATTCCCGCCGTCGACTACTACCCCGCCTACACTGGTTGCGTGGCCATCCATGTATTTTGTAGTGGAATGCGTGACGATATTGGCGCCGAATTCGAACGGTTTGCACAGATACGGTGTCGGGAACGTATTGTCCACCACCAAGGGCACATCGGCAAAGCGCGCCAGTTCGGATACCTTTGCAAAATCCAGCACATCCAAAGCCGGATTTCCCAGTGTTTCAGCAAAAACCAGCCGGGTTTCCCGGCGCACGCGCTGTTTCATCCTCTCCAGCGGTTCATGCGGGTCGACAAATTCCACATCGATACCGAACTTTTTCAGCTGCGTTCCAAGTAGCGTATGGGTTCCCCCGTACAAATTGCTCATGGCGATCACATGTTCACCGGTTTTTGTAATATTGATGATGGCAAACAGATTGGCCGACTGCCCCGAAGACGTTGTCACCGCTCCCACGCCGCCTTCCAGCACAGCAATTTTTTCTTCCAGCCAGTTCAGCGTCGGATTCCCCAGACGCGTATACATATTCGCCGCCACTTTTAAGTCAAACACATCCCCTAATTCATCGGCGGTATCAAATTTATAGGTCGTCGACTGTACAATCGGCATAACCCGGGCATCCTGGTTTTCAGGATAATATCCCGCCTGCACACATTGCGTTTCAATCGCTTTGTCTCGCAAAAAATCCGAATTCATCTGCTTTCCTCCACTATTAAGACTTTGCACTCATTATAACGAAATAGACGGCTACTGTAAATAAAAAAGAGAGGCGGTCTGCCTCTCTTTGCCTTGCTCTTATGCGTTTGCCAGTGCTTTGCCCAGTGCGCGCGCTTTTTCGTACTGCTCCTCCTGCGGATTCCACAGGCATTTGACTTCTTCATCCAGTACGGCAAATCCGGCTTTTTCCAGTTTCTCGCGCAGGATCTTCGGCGACTCGCCACTCCAGCCGTAGCAGCCGAACACTGCCGCCTTTTTGTTTTTAAACTTCAGCTCTTCCAAAAAGGTCAACCAGCCGCCGACGCTGCTCAGAATATTCTGCCCAACAGTCGGGCTTCCCAGCGCAATGGCTTTTGATTTAAAGACTTCGGTCATGATGTCGTTTTTGTCGGTTTTGGAAATATTAAACACCTTTACGCGGGTTTCGGGCGAAGCTTCCGCAATCCCCTGCGCAATGGCATGCGCCAGTTTGGTTGTCCCTTCCCACATGGTGTCGTATACGATGGTGATCTGATCCTCCTGATAGGCATCGGCCCATTGTACGTATTTGTTGATGATCTGCATCGGATCTTCCCGCCAGATCACCCCGTGGGAGGTAGCAATAATATCGATCGGTATATTCATCGCGACGACTTCTTCGATCTTTTTGGTCACAAAAGACGAAAACGGATTCAGGATATTGGCATAGTATTTCATTGCCTCTTCCATGAGCAGACACGGGTCGGCCTTGTCGTTAAACAGTTCGCCTACGGCATAGTGCTGGCCGAAGGCATCATTGGAAAAGAGAATATGGTCTTCGGTAAGATACGTTGCCATGCTGTCGGGCCAATGCAGCATTTTCATTTCTACAAACACGAGCTTCTTTCCGTTTCCCACATCCACAGAGTCGCCGGTTTTTACGACCTGGAAGTTCCAGTCGGGCTGATGATACTGGCCTGTCAGCGATTTGACCGCAGCGGCCGTGCAGTAAATCGGCGTGCCCGGAATTTTTTCCATCAGGGCGGGCAATGCGCCGGAATGGTCTACCTCTCCGTGATTGCACACGATAAAATCGATTGTCTCAAGATCGATCTCCGACTCCAGATTGTCGATAAATTCCGTGGAGTGCGGCACCCATACGGTGTCGATCAGAACGGTTTTTTCTTCCTGAATTAGATAGGCATTCTGACTGGATCCGTTGTTGACCGAATAGTCGGCCCCGTGAAAGGAGTCCAGTTCCCAGTCGATCTTTCCGACCCAGTGTACATTGTTCTTGATGTGTTTTTTCATTCGTTTCCTCCCGCTATGTTTTGGTAGAGTGCTTCTGCTATGGGTTTGCGTTTCTTGTACAGCTGCTCTATCTTTTCCAGATTTGCCGTCATGGCATCATAGGTTGCACAGCCGTCTGCCGGTGCACGGTATCCGTCTGTTACCTTTCTAATGGCTAAAAACCCGGTGTCAATCTCGTTTTGCACCGCATACAAAGGATTTGTATGTTCTTCGTTTTGCCGTATCCCTTGCCGGAAACGGACTATCAAACCCTTTTCTTCGCTCGCAAACAGCCACAACAATCGCGCACGCAAAGTCTGAAACAGCAGAAATTCCTTTTCCAGTTCTTTTTCATGCGTCAAATAATGCGCCAGGATGACCCGGTTGATAGCTTCATCCACCTCCGCAAGCACTGCGCGGATCGTCTGGTTTTCTGTTCGGAGTGCCTGTATCGTTTCTCTCATACTTCCGCCCCTTCGCCATGTATTGCTTCTTATTATAGCATGCAATCGGTTTTCCCGAATTGATACAGATCAATAAGCTGCACAAAAAGGCAACCATGAAAAAGTCCGCCCGGGCATTCCGGGCGATCTCCTATTTTTCTTTGGCTTTCATTTGCAGCCAGGCGCTGATGCAATCGTCAATCTCGCCGTCCATAAAACTCTGCACATTTCCGGTTTCCCAGTCGGTCCGGTGATCTTTCACCATGGAATACGGATGAAACACATAGGAGCGAATCTGCGAACCCCAGGCGATCTGACTGTAGCTGCCCTGGATGTCTTCTATCCGTTCCTTGTGCTCTTCTTCTTTAATCTGTATCAGTTTGGCCGCCAGCATTTTCATCGCGGTTTCCCGATTCATATGCTGACTACGCTCGTTCTGCGACTGCACGACAATCCCTGTCGGGATATGCTGAATCCGCACGGCGGAATCGGTCGTGTTGACGTGTTGGCCGCCGGCTCCCGAACTGCGATACGTGTCGATCTTCAGATCTTTGGGGTCAATCTCCACCTCGCCGATATCTTCCAGCTTGGGCAGTACATCGACACTGGCAAAGGAGGTGTGGCGCCGGCCCGATGTATCAAACGGCGAGATACGCACCAGACGGTGCACGCCTTTTTCGCTTTTCATATAGCCGTAGGCATAGGGGCCGTCCACAGAAAACGTCACCGACTTCAATCCGCCTTCGGTGTCGGCGTTTCGGTCAATCTCTTCTACTTTAAAGCCCTGATCACTCCCCCACCGGCTGTACATGCGGTAAAGCTGCTCTGCCCAGTCCTGCGCTTCCAGACCGCCGGCTCCGGCATGGATAGAAAGGATCACTGAATTGCTGTCGTATTCGCCGTTTAAGAGCACTTTCAGTGTCAGCTTTTCCATCTTCTTGCCGATGCGATCCAGGCGCGCCTTGATCTCGTCAAGATATTCGAAGCTGTTTTCTTCTTCCACCAGTTCCAGCATAATTTCCGCTTCTTCGATCAGGCCTTCGGTTTCTCTGTACTGGTCGATAATGGTCCGATAGCCCTGCAATTGGGAGATAATGCCCTGTGCGCCGCTTACATCGCTCCAGAAATCCGGTTGGGCCGTTTGTTCTTCGAGTTCGTCTCTTTTTTCTTCCAGATGTGCGACGTCAAAGAGACCCCCCCATTTCCTGAAGGTGCTGTGCGTATTCGTCGAGCGTATTTTTTAATTCATAGATTGTATCCATCTGTCACCTTATACCACTTTTCCGTGGCACTTCTTGTATTTTTTCCCGCTGCCGCACGGGCATGGGTCATTGGGTCCGATTTTCTTTCCCTTTACGATGGTCTGCTGTTTTTCGCCGGTATTCCCCTGCGGTGCGCGTTCCACGCCTTTGGGCTGGCTTTTTCTCTTGATCTCTTTTTTCTCAATCGGCACATGGAACAGATACTTCAGCGTATCCTCCTGTATGGCCGCGTTCATTTCTTCAAACATCTGAAAGCCTTCATTCGCATAGGCGCGCACCGGGTCTTCCTGTCCGTACGCCCGTATGCCGATCCCCTGGCGGAGCTGGTCCATGGCGTCAATGTGATCCATCCACTTCGCATCCACCACCTGCAGCATGATCACCCGCTCCATTTCCCGCATGGTTTCTTCTCCGATACGGCTTTCGCGCTCCTGATAGTAGGCCTTGCTGGCGCCAATAATCGTATCGGTCAGATCTTTGCGGTTCTGGGGCGTTTCCTTGATGGATTCCAGAATTTCTTTGGGCATAAAGGCCGACTGCAGATAATGCGACAGTCCGTCCAGATTCCAGAGAGACCGGTCATCGGAGTTTTGCGTGTATTGCAAAACACCGCCTTCCACGATTTCTTCCAGCATACCCATGACGCTCTCGTGCATGTTTTCGCCGTCCAAGACGCGCTTTCTCTCCTGATAAATGACCTGACGCTGCTTGTTCATGACATCGTCGTATTGCAGCACGTGTTTTCGGATGGAGAAGTTGTTGGATTCCACTTTCTTCTGGGCGCGTTCAATCACATTGGTCAGCATGCCGCCTTCAATCACCTCGTCGCCGGCATAGCGTTCGATCATGCGCTGCACATTATCGCCGCCGAACAAGCGCATCAGATCATCGGTGAGAGAGATATAAAAACGGGATTCACCCGGGTCGCCCTGTCTTCCGGAACGGCCGCGCAGCTGATTGTCGATCCGGCGGGATTCGTGCCGCTCGGTCCCCAGGATATACAAACCGCCCCGTGCAATGACTTCTTTTGCTTCTTCATCGGTTTTTACCTTGAATTGCTTGAGCAGATCGCGGTAAATGCCGCGCGCTGCTTCCACATCCGCATCGTCGGTTTGCACGAAATTGTCGACCATTTCGATCATTTCTTTCTCATAGCCGCGCTTTTTCATTTCGTTTTTCGCCATAAACTCGGGGTTTCCGCCGAGGATGATGTCGGTACCGCGGCCGGCCATATTCGTCGCAATCGTCACCGATCCCAAACGGCCCGCCTGCGCCACGATCTCCGCTTCCCTTTCGTGCTGCTTGGCATTCAGCACATCGTGCTTGACGCCTTTTTTCGACAACAGACGCGACAGATGTTCCGAGTTTTCAATCGTAATGGTACCGACGAGGATCGGCTGGCCTGTACTGTGCACTTCGGCGATTTCATCCACAATGGCGGCAAACTTCGCCTCCGAATTGGAAAACACATGATCGTCCTTGTCGGTCCGGTTCACCGGCTTGTTGGTCGGGATCTCAATAACATCCATATGGTAGATTTCCCGGAATTCGTCTTCTTCGGTTTTTGCCGTACCGGTCATACCGGCCAGTTTTTCATACATGCGGAAATAGTTCTGGAAGGTGATGGTCGCCAGCGTGCGCGATTCACTCTTAACGGCTACTTTTTCCTTCGCTTCGATCGCCTGATGCAGACCGTCGGAATACCGGCGGCCTTGCATAATGCGGCCGGTAAACTCGTCGACGATCAAAACTTCATCGTCCCGCACCACATAGTCAATGTCCCGGTGCATGCCGTAACGGGCTTTCAGCGCCTGATTGATATGATGCGCATATTCCATATTGTCCGGATCGGACAGATTGTCCAGGCCGAAAAAGCGTTCCGCCTTTTCGGTCCCTTGTTCGGTTAAGGATGCGGTTTTTCGTTTTTCATCCAGCACATAGTCGACCGTTTCCACAACCATTTCCCGGTCAAACAGATCCGTTTTCTCATTGGGATCCAGCACGCGGCCGGTCAGCCCCTGTGTAAAGCGGTCGGCCTGTGTGTACAAATCGGTCGACTTGTCGCCTTCACCGGAGATGATCAACGGCGTCCGCGCTTCGTCAACCAGTATGCTGTCCACCTCATCCACGATGGCATAATACAGATCGCGCTGCACGGCGTTCTTTTTGTGTATGACCATATTGTCGCGCAGATAGTCAAAACCGAACTGATTATTGGTTCCGTAGGTAATATCGGCCCCGTAGTTTTCGCGGCGCTGGGCATTGTCCAAACCGTATACAATCACGCCCACGCTAAGGCCCAAATACTCATAGATTTTTCCCATCCAGTCGCGGTCACGCTGGGCGAGATAGTCGTTGACCGTTACGATATGCACGCCTTTGCCGGCCAGGGCATTCAAATAGGCAGGCAGCGTGGCAACCAGCGTTTTTCCTTCTCCGGTGCGCATCTCGGCGATACGCCCCTGGTGCAGTATAATACCGCCCATCAATTGGACCGGATACGGTTTCATGCCCAGCACGCGCCAGGCGGCTTCCCGAACAAGCGCAAATGCTTCCGGCAAAAGCGCATCCAGTGTCTCGCCCTGTTGATAACGCGCCTTGAATTCCGCCGTCTTGTCCTTCATCTGCTCGGGGGAAAGCTCCTGCATCTCCGGCTCCAGCGATTCGATCTGCTGTACGATCGGATTGATTTTTTTTATTTCGCGGGTGGACGAGTCCCCGAAAAGATTTCGTAAAAAGCCCATGGGTTTCACACTCCTGTTAAATTTCCATACCTTTTTATTGTATCACGTACACCATACGGGCTCAAACAAAGATGCGAACACAAAAACCCCGCGGAAACAAAATGCGTCCCGCGGGGTTTCCCATGGCATTTATTCGGCTTCAATTACGCCGTAATCGCCGTCTTTTCGTTTATATATTACGTGTATCCCGTCGGTTTCCGCATCGCGATACACAAAGAAGTTATGCCCCAACAGCTCCATTTGCAAAGAGGCTTCTTCCGGGCTCATCGGTTTCAGGCCGAAGCGCTTAATCTTAACAATGCGTTTTTCTTCCTGCCGCTCCGGTTCTTCGCGCGGTTCAATATTGTCAAAGCGGATGGTATCGTCCGGGCCGTATCGCTTCTGCAGTTTTGTTTTGTATTTACGGATTTGCGATTCCAGTGCGTCTACGGTTCGGTCGATCGATGTGTACATGTCATCGGATGATTGCTCGGAACGCAGGATCGTCCCCGGCAGATGAATGGTTACTTCTGCGATGCGTTCGTTCCTTTCCACTACGAAGGTGACGGTGCCCTCCAGATCGCCGGTGAAATACTTGCCGAGGCGGCTGTACTTCTTGTCGGCCACTTCTCTGAGCGAATCGGTGACTTCGATGTTCTTGCCAACATATTGGAGTTTCATTGTGATTCCCCCTTTAATCTTATATGATATATGATACCCAAACAAACACAATATCGTCGCGAATCTTTATGCGTACATAATTATCCGTGTGGATAATGTGGATAGTTTTGTGGAAAACGGGGAAAACCCGCTTCAGATTGTGGATAACTTTCCCCCTATGCAGGTTAGTCCCAGTTAAATTGTAAAATAATATAGATATTGTGTAAAGATGTTATGAAAAACGGATGTATTATGCAGAATATCCATCGGGAGGATTCTTATGAAAGGCATGCGTATCGGTAAACGCACGCTAAAAACCGCGCTGGCGGTCGTTTTATCTTTGTATATCGGAAATGTACTCCGGCTGAACAATCCGCTTTTTGCGGGATTTTCTGCCGTTATTGTCATGCAAGGCAGCGTATATGATTCGGTTCGTGTGATGAAAGACCGGATGCTTGCCACCATTACCGGTGCGGTTGTTGCCCTTCTCATCCTCGCAACCGGCTACGAGAACTATCTGACCATTGCACTGGGCATTATCGTGATCATTCTTCTGTGTACACGGTTTCAGTGGAAAAACAGCATCGCACTCGGTTGTATTACCTTTCTGATCATCCTGGTCGGTGAAGGCACGCAAAGCGAATTGAGTTATGCCATCCACCGCGCGTTGGACACCCTGATCGGTCTGGTCGTCGGTTTTGCGGTCAACTTTCTGCTGTTTCCGCCGCACCCTCTGCGCCTGATCATCCGCACCTACCGGGAGATCGAAAAAGATCTGTTTGAAGCCTTCCGGGATTTTCTGGAACACGAAAAACCCATGCCGCTCAATCTGATTCAGAGTGATTTGGTCCAGGCAGACGCCGACTATCAGCTTGTCAAAAAGCAGCGCAAAGTGCGCGTGATCAAACAGGAGCGACTCATCCAGCTGGAACAGGTAAACAGTTTATTGTTTGAGATCGTCAGCCATATGGTCGTGATCGGAACACGAAACGAAGGCCGAAACATGTCCGAACGGGCCGCCAAGAAAGTTCGGCGTATCCTGCCGAATCTGCAGCTGAAAAAACCGACCGGCCCGCTGGATTTAAACGATGAATTCTATTCGTATCATATTGAACGCATTGCTGAACTCCTGCTGCTCATACGGGAAAAAATGCACACGATTTACGAACAGGAACCCAAAGTGAAATAAGCGCGCACAAAAAATGTCTGTCCGTTTTTATTTCTTGGGTAAGAAGAAACATACGAAGATAATACGAACAAAGAAAGGTTGATCCGATTCATGCCGTTTACACCGGAAAGCTTTACCGCTTACACATTTTTATCCCATCCGCGTATCAGTCCCGACGGAAAAAAAGTCGTTTACCAAGCCGCACAGGCGCGCCCGGAAAAAAACGACTATGCAACCGATCTATGGCTGTGGGACCCGAAAGCCGATACTGTGCTCAAACTCACCCATACAGGCAAAGAACAGGCGGCCGTGTGGGAAGACGATACGACGGTGCTGTTTGGTTCCGGACGCGATCAAACCGAACCCAAATTCCCCTACACCCGTTTTTACCGGATCCGCACCGACGGCGGAGAAGCCGCCAGTGCTTTTTGTATCCCGCTGCAGGTCAGCCGGATTGAGCCTCTGGGTGACGGCGAATGGATTCTCACGGGGGAATATGATCCGCAATGGGAGAATCTGCCGCAGGACAAAAAGGAGCGGGCCCTCTTTTTGGAAGAAAAGGAAAAAGAAAAAGACTGGACCGCCCTGGAGGAGATCCCCTTCTGGTTTAACGGCCAGGGCTATACCAACAAAAAAAGAAACCGGCTATACCGCTACTCGGAAAAAGACCGTTCGCTAACGCCTTTAACCGGTCCCCGTACAGAAGTCCACAGCTTTAGTCTCCATGCAGACAAAACCCGCGCCGTTTGCGTGCTGCAGGAACCGGAAGACAAAATGGAACTGGATGCACAGATCGGTATTGTCGATCTGGTATCGGACGAAATCCGCCTGTATGATCCCCTGGACGGCAGCAGTATCCATTTTGCGGAATTCGCAGGCGATGATATCTTCTTTGCCGCCACCGACCGGACCCGACACGGACTCAACGAAGATCCGCATCTGTATGTATTATATGCAGACGGCACCCGCGAACGTATCACATCGGATACCTTCTCTATGAGTATCGGTTCCAGTGTGAACTCCGACCTGCGGCGCGGCGGCGGTTTTCCGATCCGTACAGACGATACCTCTCTGTATTTTATCGCCACGACCGAACACGAATCGCAACTGTTCCGCATCGAAAAAGACGGTACGATCCATACCGTCGCCCGGCCCGACGGCAGTGTGGATGCGATTGATGTCAGAAACGGCGAATGCGTGTATGTCGGTATGCAAGGGCTTTCGGCACAGGAGCTGTATCATACAAACGGAGCACATACCGCACACAATCAAAACGTGCCGAAACCCCGCACGATAGACTGTTTTAACTTTGAAAGCCGCGGAGAAACCCGCACCGGCTATGTGCTTGCACCCGATACAAAAAAAGACGCCGCACATCCTTCTATCCTCCTGATCCACGGCGGCCCCAAAACCGTATACGGTACGGTATTGCACCATGAAATGCAGCTTTTGGCAGAAGAAGGTTTCTATGTGTTTTTCACCAATCCGTTCGGTTCCGACGGATACGGCCGCGCCTTTATGGATCTGCGCGGCAAATACGGCACACACGATTACGAGGATCTCATGGCGCTGACCGACGCCTTTCTGAAAAACCATCCCGATGCGGATCCGCAGCGCGTAGGCGTCATGGGCGGTTCCTACGGCGGATGGATGACCAATTGGATCATCGGACATACCGATCGTTTTGCCGCGGCCTGTTCGCAACGAAGCATCAGCAACTGGATCAGCTTCTTCGGCAATTCCGACATCGGCTATTACTTTACCCCCGATCAGGCAGGCACCGATCCCTGGACTGACGCGACAAAGCTATGGGACAATTCCCCCGTCAAATATGCCGACCGGGTGAAAACCCCCACCTTGTTTATTCACAGCGACGAAGACTACCGCTGCTGGTTGCCCGAAGGTTTGCAAATGTATACGGCTTTGAAGTATCACGGCATAGATTCCCGCATGATTGTGTTTCACGGAGAAAATCACGAGCTCTCCCGGAGCGGCAAACCCCGCGCCCGCATCAAGCGACTGGAGGAAATCATAGCCTGGTTCCGCCGGTATCTGATGAAATAAAACCCCTTTCGGGTAATATAAAAGCGGAGGGAGTAAGACAATGATTGAATCCGTAAAAAAACGCTTTTCTACCAACCCGGTTTTTCTTTTTATTCTGGAACTGATCCGACGCATACAAGACGATCAGATTCCCCAGGTGGGCGCCATGCTGGCGTACCATTTGTTCATGAGCATATTCCCGTTTCTCATCTTCTTTTTGAATGTGCTCAGCTATACCCCGCTGCTGCATACCGACGTCGTGAAGGATATGATGGAATTTGTGCCCTATGAAACCCAGGCCATCCTGCAGCCCATACTGTTGGATCTGGTACGATCGCGCAGCGGCGCGATCCTGTCGGTGTCCCTGATCCTGGCCTTATGGTCGGGATCCAATGCGCTGAATCAGGTAATCCTCATCATGAACCGCGCCTTTGACATCCCCAACAGCCGTTCCTTTATCCACCGCCGCGCACTGGCCGTGCTCTACACCGTCCTTCTTGCCCTGCTTTTGATCGTCATGCTGCTGGGGCCGGTCTTTGGCGATGCCATTCTAAACGGGCTGTTCTCCATTATCGGACCGCAGGAATGGCTCCTCTCCATCTGGGGCTGGGTGAAGGCTTTGATCCCGTTGATCCTGTTGATCGTAGGCTTTGCGCTCCTGTACCGCTATGGGCCCGCCTTCCCGAAAGAACACCGCATCTGTTTCAAAGACGCGCTCATCGGTGCGGCCGTTGCCGCCATCGGCTGGCTGCTTGCTTCCGCCGGTTTTTCCTTTTATGTCAACAACTTCAGCAATTACTCCAACACCTACGGAAGTCTGGCCGGCATTATCATTTTGCTGATCTGGCTGTATCTGTCCGCCATCATCCTGCTAGTCGGCGCAGAAATCGCCGCCACCGTCTTCTTCCTGCGAACCCGGCAGGAAGTACGCCCCACCGTGCACGAACTGGTCAAACAACACACCCATCGACACCAACCATAAGAAGAATAGCAAACGCGCGTTGACATCCAACGCGCGTTTTTTTATCCGGCAATTTCTGTTTCGGGGAGGTCGATATCCAGGCGGCTTTGTGTGTACAGTTCGTAGTAAAGCCCTCTTTTTTTCATCAGTGTCTTGTGATCGCCCCGTTCGATCAGGCCTTTTGTTGTGAGGACGAGAATCTCGTCGGCATTTTGAATGGTTGTCAGCCGGTGTGCGATGGTGAGTGTGGTGCGCCCGACGGCTAATTTGTCCAGGCTGTTTTGGATATGCCGTTCGCTCTGATTGTCCAGGGCGGAAGTTGCTTCATCCAAAAGGAGAATCGGCGGGTTTTTTAAAAACACACGCGCAATGGATATCCGCTGTTTTTGGCCGCCGGAAAGTTTCAGACCGCGCTCGCCGACATAGGAGTCAAAGCCCTGGGGCAGATCCATGATAAAGTCGTAGGCGCCGGCCAGTTTTGCGGCTTCGATAACCTCTTCGTCTGTAGCATCCGGATTGGCATAGCGGATATTGTCTGTTACAGACCCTGCAAACAGATACACATCCTGATGCACCATGCCGATATTTTCGCGCAGGTTGCGGGTTTTGATCTTTCGGATGTCGGTTCCGTCGATACGGATACTGCCGGAGGTCACGTCGTAAAAACGGGGAATCAGATTGGTGAGTGTCGTTTTTCCGCCGCCGGACGGCCCGACAAGAGCCACTTGCGAACCCTGCGGAATATGCAGGTTCAGGTTTTCCAAGACCGGCGTATCTTCGTGATCCGGATAGCTGAAGGTGACATTGTCGAATACGATATCGCCGCGCACCGGATCCAGCGTAATGGCATCCTTGTCGTCAAAGATTTCGATATCGGTGTCCATGATTTCAAAAAAGCGTTCGATCCCGGTCATTCCGCGCTGAAACTGTTCCATAAACTGTACGACGCGGCGTACGGTCGCGAGCATCGTGGTGACATACAGAATATAGGCAACCAGATCGCCCGCGCTGATCGCGCCGTTGAGTAAAAACAGGCCCCCTGCAAGAATGACGATCAGATACATCAGTCCGTCAAAAATACCGGTTACGGTGTGAAAGGCGGCCATATAGCGATAGCTTCGCTGTTTGATCTTAAAGAAATCCTGATTGCCCTGTTCAAAACTCTGTCGCTCATAGTCTTCGGCGGCAAAGGATTTGACCACGCGCACGCCCAGCAGCGTATCTTCGATATCGGCGTTTAAATCCCCGATGTGAACGCGCTGATCCTTGAAGGCTTCCCGCATTTTCCGATTATAGCGCCGGGAAAAATACAGCATCAACGGGATCATGGTAAAGATCAGAAGGGTAAGCGGAATATTGATATTCAGCAAAATAATAAAGGACACAACGGCTTTTAAGCCGCCGATAAAGAACTCTTCCGGGCAGTGGTGTGCAAATTCGGTGACATCAAACAGATCGCTGGTGATCCGCGCCATGATTTGTCCGACTTTGGTATTGTTGAAAAAAGACACCGATAATTCTGTCAGATGATTAAACGCATCGCGTCGCATATCGGTTTCGATCCGTGCTCCCATGACATGCCCCACATTTGCCATGTAGTACTGTGCGATGACTTCGATGGTTCGCAAGACCAAATAAAAAAGACTCAGTCTGCCGATCAGCTGCAGGGTGAGCGGTGCGCCCACGCCCATGCCGGCGTTGGTGAGGGTTCGCAGAATGAGTGGCAGTACGAGTTCTGTGAGCGTGGTGAGCGCGGCACAAAACAGGTCCAAAGACAGGATGCGTTTATATTTGAACAAATACGGAACGAATCGGGTAAACAAGGTTTTTGTTGTATAGGTACGGTTCATTGCATTCCTTCTTTCTGTCTTCCTATGCTCTATGTAGTATACAAAAACAGGAGTCTGTTTTCAAATGCATACATATGCTTTATTTCGATAGAGAATTGCGGTGTTGTCGGATAATTGCTATAATTGAAAGGATAGAAACAACACAGGACTTCACGAAGACAAAGGAGAATCATATGGCACAAACGCTATCGCATAAAATTATCGGTGCCCATTTGCTAAAAGGCGATCCGGTGCCCGGCAACGAGGTTACCCTTCGGGTGGACCAAACCCTCACGCAGGATTCCACCGGCACGATGGTCTATTTGCAGTTGGATGCACTGGAACCCGACGCGATCCGGACGGATTTATCCATCGCGTATATCGATCACAATCTGATGCAGGCCGGTTACGAAAACGCAGACGACCACGCATTTATCAAATCGGTCTGCAAAAAATACGGGATCCACTATGTCAAACCCGGCGGAGGAATTTGTCATCAGGTGCATCTGGAACGCTTTGCTAAACCCGGTTCGACCCTGATCGGCTCCGACTCCCATACGCCCACAGCGGGCGGGATCGGCGCGATAGCCATCGGCGCAGGCGGTTTGGATATCGCCTTAGGGATGGCGACCGGGGAATATACGCTGACCATGCCCAAAATATTCGGGATCGAACTGCAAGGAAAACCGGCCCCCTATATTAACGGCAAAGACATTATCCTCGCCATTTTGCAAAAACTGACCGTAAAAGGCGGTGTGGGTTACATAATGGAATACTTTGGCGACGGCCTGGCTCATCTTTCCGTGCCGACCCGCTCGACCATAACCAATATGGGCGCAGAATTAGGTGCCACCACTTCCGTTTTCCCTTCCGATTCGATCACTCTGGATTATCTGAAACGCCAAAACCGCGAAGAAGACTGGCAGGCTCTGGCAGCCGATGCCGGTGCCGTTTACGATGAGACGCTGGTTCTTGATTTATCGCAGATTGTTCCCATGGCAGCCAAACCGCACAGTCCCGACAATGTAGATGCGGTAAAGAATCTCACGAATATCAAAGTGGATCAGGTCGCCATCGGCTCGTGCACAAACTCCTCTTACGGGGACTTAATGCGCGTAGCCCGTATCCTGGAAGGAAAGGCCGTGCACGAAGATGTCAGCCTGGTCGTCTCCCCCGGTTCGGCCCAGGTTTTTAAGCTGATTGCAGAAAACGGCGCGCTGGCGACCTTTGTGTCAGCCGGGGCGCGCATTCTGGAATCCGCCTGCGGCCCCTGCATCGGGATGGGACAGGCGCCCCGTTCGGGTGGCGTTTCGTTGCGTACCTTTAACCGCAACTTTAAAGGCCGCTCCGGAACGATGGACGCACAGGTGTATCTGGTCAGCCCGGAAACAGCGGCCGTAAGCGCCATCACCGGCTATCTTACCGACCCGTCGGATGTAGCGGCCGATCTCGACATTGCCCTGCCCGATAGCTTTGGCCCGATGCCGGAATACCTGATCCGGGCCGATGCGCCCCAGCCCGATACCGAGGTGGTTATGGGGCCGAATATTCAGCCGGTTCCCGTGGCAAGCCCGCTTCCCGACACATTGGAAGCCACGGTATTGCTGATTGCCGGAGACAATGTGACTACCGATGACATTGCCCCGTCCAATGCGCGCCTGTTGCCGCTGCGTTCCAATGTGCCGAAACTCTCTGAACATACATTTGAAACCCTGACCAAGGACTTTAAAGCCCGTGCCGTAAAAGCCGGCTCCGGGGCGGTTGTGGCCAAAACCAATTACGGACAGGGCTCCAGCCGGGAGCACGCCGCCCTCCTCCCCTTGTATCTGGGTGTGAAATTTGTACTGGCTCACAGTTTTGCCCGTATCCACCGCTCCAATCTGATCAATGTCGGTTTGCTGCCGCTGGTATTTGAAAATCCGGACGATTACGAAAAAATACCGGAAGGTGCTTCTGTACGTATCCCTGCGATTCACGCAGCCCTTCGCGGCGACGGACGCATGCAGCTGGAAATCGCAAGCACCGATGAAACCATTCCCGTGGTCTTTACCGGGACCGCAGGCGAGATCGAAACGCTTCTGGCCGGCGGAAAACTGCGCATGGCCAAAGCGCAACAAAACGAGACGAGGTGAACCCATGAATCCGAATAGTCTGACCGAAATGCAGGCGCGACTGATCGACTATATCAAAACCCGAACCTATGTCGATCCGGATCTGTATGCCAAATACGATGTCAAGCGCGGTCTCAGAAACAGCAATGGTACCGGGGTCCTGGTCGGCATAACGAGTGTATCCGATGTTGTGGGTTACAAGATCGAAAACGGACAAAAGATTCCCACAGAAGGCAAGCTTTTGTATCGGGGCATTTCTTTGGAAGATCTGGTTAAAAGCTACGAAGACGAAGACCGCATGGGATATGAAGAAGTAATTTTTCTCCTGCTGTTCGGGAAGCTGCCGACGCAAAAAGAACTGAACTCCTTTACCCGTTCCCTGAGCGAACGGATGGAATTCCCCGACGCCTTCACAGAAGATGTCATCCTGAAAAACCCGTCGGGCAATGTGATGAACAAGCTGCTGCGCACCCTGCTGGCCCTGTATTCCTACGACGAAAACCCCGAGGACACATCGGTTGAAAACGTGCTGCTGCAATCCATTAATCTCGTTGCCAAAATGCCCTTGATGATCGCCTATGCGCATCGGGCACAAAAGCATTATTTTGAACAGGATTCCCTGGTTTTGCATCGCCCCAAACACGGATGCGGGATTGCAGAAAACTTTCTGCACCTGATCCGCGACGACAAAGCGTATTCTCCGGAAGAAGCCAAATTGCTGGATATCCTCCTGATCGTGCACGCCGACCACGGGGGCGGGAACAACTCCGCGTTTGCAACGCATGTGGTATCCTCCTCCGGCACTGACACATATTCCGCCATAGCGACCGCNGTTGCATCGCTGAAAGGACCCAAACACGGGGGCGCCAATCTCATGGTGGCGCAAATGATCGAAGACTTAAAAGCCACCGTGCCCAACTGGACCGACCGGGGTGCTGTGATGGATTATCTGCGCGGCATTCTGCGAAAAGAAAATTTCAATAAAAAAGGCCTGATCTACGGGATGGGCCATGCCGTTTATACCGTATCCGATCCGCGTGCCGTTTTACTGAAGGCCCGCGCACAGAAACTGGCCGAAACCACCGGTTATCACGACGACTTCCAGCTGCTCAGCGATGTGGAAAGCTGCACGCGCGAACTCATGGAAGAAAAAGGCCGCCCGATCTGTGCCAATGTGGACCTGTATGCCGGTCTGGTATACAGCATGCTGGGGCTCGACAAACACTTGTATACGCCGATGTTTGCTCTCGCCCGGACCGCCGGCTGGTGTGCGCATCGCCTGGAACAGATCCAGGACGACAAAATCATGCGTCCCGCCTATGTCAATCTGACCAGCCCCAATGATTATGTCCGCATCGCCGATCGCGTCGACTGATCCAAACCGGTCATCCCGCCGCATAAAAAGCGCACGATTCAAAACGAATCGTGCGCTTTTATCCTTTGTTTTCGTACATTTGCGTTTTATACTTCTTCGTCTTCTTTGCAGAGCTTCAGACTCTGCATGGCGATAAATACATCTTCTTCGGCAAACACCTGGAAACTGCCTTCATTATTTTCGGTAAAGGATTTGGCAATGGCCAGGCCCAGGCCGCTGCCTTCGGTAGTACGGGCCAGATCCCCNCGCACAAAACGCGAAAGAATCTCTTCCTGATCAAAGTCCAGGGGATATGCCGATACATTCTTTATCGTCAAATGGGCGGTGTCCGCCTGCAGTTCCAGACGCAAAAAGATGCGCGTGCCCTCTACGGAATAGCGCAGGGCATTGCCGATCAGATTCTGCAATACGCGGTATAATTGCATACCGTCGGCATAAACCGGCACTCTTTCTTCCGGCAGTTTACAGACGATCACACGCCCGCTTTTTTCCACTGCATCCTGCATATCGGACAGTGTCTGGCGAATCAGCACGCGGTAATCCAGTACCTCCCGTTGCAGTTCGATCGTGCCGCTGGTGCTTTTTGACAGATCGAACAGATCCGACACGATCCCTTTTAATCGTAGCGACTTCTGACGAAGCACTTCGGTGTATTCTTTTGCGGCATCCGACATTTCTTCATCCTGCAAAAGATCCACATAGCCGATGATGGAGGTTAAGGGCGTATTTAAGTCATGTGATACATTGGTGACCAGATCCACCTTCATCCGCTCCGCCTTGACTTGTTCCTCTACGGAGTTTTGCACGCTTTGTGCCGACACCTGCAGGCTTCCGCGCAAAAGAAACAGAAAAACGGCAGCGGCTGCCAGTAACATCAGAAGAGGAGGTAACGCCTGCATGCCGGTGAATTGCCAGATAAGGACGATCAATGCCGAAACGATTACATAGCGAAAAGCCAGGGTAAAATTGCGTTCGGTATGCGCGAGGTTCTCCGCATTGCCGCGCAGATAACGAATAAAAACAGAAAACAAACGAAAAAGCCATAAATCCTGCCGAAACCGCCGCGCTTTTACTTTCCGGACAAGCAATAAAAAGAGGGAAAAGCCGATCGCAAAAAGCAGGACCAGAACATAGTAATAACTCGCATTCTCCCGTCCCTGCCAATGCAAATGCAGGAATTGAAACCAATCGCCAAACGCCATGACAAACAACGCAAAAAGCGGGACAAAAAGCAGAAGGAAAAGCTCGGTCGGCCAGGTATCGATCGGTGAGAGCTTCAGGCTGCCGTCCGTACGCCGGCCGGTCGCATAAACCGATCCGACCCCTGTTACGATCCAAAGCACGAAAAACAGGCCCGCCATATACGGGCTCCGTTGCAACTCATTTTGTATGGTGTTATACCGCACGCGGACATTATGGACGGCGTCTTCAGTCCATCCTATACTCATATCCGGGAGCTCTTCCGCTGCCAGATACAGATCCGCATCATTAGGAAACGCAGCACCGTAGCGCACCGTATCGTCTTCAATCTTTACCGAATACGGATATGTCGCAAAAATATCGACCCCTTGTTTTTCATTGGTGAAACGGCCCCTCTTCCCGGTAATTTCATACACGAAGTTCGGATTCAAAAAGGCCATTTCCTCTTGCACATACGTATATGCCAGATTCTGTACATCGTCCGTTACGCGTCCGCCCATCCCGTACGGAGAGGTGAAAAAATCACGTGGCTGGAGTTCGCCGTAAACTATAACATGTTGCAGGGTACGTACACTCGGCAATAACTGCGAGAAGGCAAACACGCAGAGTGCGAACAGCAAAAGGCGGTAGACACCGCTATTCCTGATCTTCAAATTTGTATCCAACGCCCCAAACCACCTTTATATACTGCGGTTCCCTCGGGTTGATCTCAATTTTTACCCGCAGGCGGCTAATATGCACCATAATCAGATTCTCTACATTGTACGGTTCGCTGTTCCAGACCGCCCGGTAGATTTCATCGGAAGTAAACACTTTTGACGGCGAACGCATCAGCAAACTCAGAATCCCGAATTCTTTTTNTGTTATGCGAACGGGTTCTCCGTCAACGTGCAAGCTTCTTTTATTGGCATTCAAAAGCAGTCCGCCCTGGCGGATTTCTTCCGCCGACGGATTGTGCACATGATCCCCCAGCCAAAAAAATCTGCGCAGATGGCTTTTCACACGCGCCACCAGTTCACGCGGATTGTACGGCTTTGTAATGTAATCATCCGCACCGGCCGAGAGGCCGTCGATCTTGTCGTGATCCTGGGTTTTCGCCGAGAGAATCAGCACCGGAATATTCTTCTTCTTGCGCAGCTTCATCAAAGCCGACATTCCGTCCATCACCGGCATCATCAGATCCAGAATCATCAGATGGACCTCCTGATTCATAGCAATATCCAGGGCTTCCATTCCGTTGTAAGCCGCGATGGTGTCGTATCCTTCTTTTTCCAGTAACAGGCAGATGGCCCGCGCAATTTCCTTGTCGTCATCCACCACTAAAACGGTCGCCCGCACAGCGCTCCCCCCTCTGTAATCCAGTATAGCACAGCCCGGCCGCCTGCCCGCCGTGCAAATCTTACGGGATTCATACAAAAAGAGCCACAAGGGTTCTTTGCTATTTCAACGAGGCGGTTTTTCGCAGGATAAAGGCCAGGGAATCAATATACTTGCCGCCCTGTTCGTAGAGCTTACGGTCGTTTTCCGTACCGGGCTGCCCGCTGTTTAACCAGTTTTCCCAGGCCTTCGTATGACAGTCCATCAAAAAGAACTCTTCTACTTCCATGCATTGCGACGCCGCAAACACCCGCATCCATTCCTCCTTGGAATAAAAGTCCAGATCCTGAATCGGAAACGGCTGCAGTGCTTCCGGCATCGATATAAACTCCTTTGTAAAGCCGGGCATCATCACCGCCATAATGCCGTCCAATTTCAAAAACGGAGCAATGTACTGGTCAATAAAGGTTTCCGGGCGGCCGAAGATCTGAAAACCGTCGATACAGAAAATGGCATCAAAATAAAAATAGGCAAACGGCAAATCTTCCGCATGGCCGTGCAACGGCGTGATACGGTCTCTTAGACCCTGGATCAGAATCCGATTGTAGTTCTTCCTCGGACTGACAAACAGATCCACCGCGTATATATGCGAATCGGGATACAGATGCGCCAGGCGGATCGAGCTAAGTGCTTTGCCGCAGGCCAGATCCAAAATGCGGGGCGCATCGCCGATCTCTGCATGTGCGGCCAGCTCCGCCGCGATCAGATTCGCGTCGGGTCCCATCAGATACGAGTCATAAGGGCGGTCCTGGAACGGATTCATGCGTTTTCACCTCCCGGCCAAAGGGGCACCGCGGTACGAAGAATGCGCTGAAAGCGGATCTTGTTATCATCGGTCATGCCGGTGGCGGCATAGCCTGTTTTAAACAGAGCCTGTTGTTCAGCAATCGCTTCCCGGCTCACCCTCTCCACCTCGTCATCGCATGCCAGAACCAGCCCTCTCGCTCCGATATAGCGCAACACACCCTCCGGGTTTTCCGCATCGGGATACATCTTCCGAAGATCCAGCATCACAGAACCATAGCGAAAAACCGACTTCAGGCTTGGGATATTAAACGGCGAGACCGTGCTGAACAAAAACGGCACCGATGCCGGCAAATGCGCCAGCATATAATGAAACGACTTCAGTTGCAGCGCATTGCCCCGGAAACGCGGGTCGACCACCATCGACTCCATATGCAGCACTTTGGAAAAATGTTCTGCCCCGATGATGCCTTCTGCGAGCTGATAATCCTTCGGATAGTTGATATACCGAAGAGCGACCAGTTCCTTTTCGACAAAACCGCCCACACAGCCAGCGCCCCGGGTGATGGAATGGAGAATATTCTCCAACGGGTCACGGCGATACAAAGACGGATCNTCCAGATGCGCTTCCACCCGGTCTTCCAGCTGCGAGATGGCCGGCATGTCCTCTTTTGTGAGCCAGCGCCAGTGCAGCTCTCTTTTTGTGTTTGTGTCGTCTGTTATCCAAAGCTTCATGCGGGATTCCTCCTGTACGAGGGCATATCCTCCATCGTGTAGATGCGTACGACTTCTTCCTGCCGGATCTCCCANATATTTGCCTGTATGCGAAAATAGTCCCATTCGCCGACTTCAAACACCCGGTACCAGCTGTCCAGCACCTTTTTCTTTTCTTCCGGAAACAAAAAGCCTTCCGCTCCTTTGACAAACGAATGCCGGTCTTTCACGCCCAGCTTTTTCAAATGCGCTGCATAGGCCCTGTCATCTTCTTCATTTTCGGGAATATACATATAATTCAGTACTAAATCCCAGCGCGTGCCGTCAAAATACACCACTTCGTCCTCGTTCTTTTCAATTTCCAGGACGACTTCCGTTTCCGTGGGGCGCAGCATATATTCCTCCGCTACCGAACACCAGATCGGATATTTTACATAGGCGGGTTTTTTTACTTTTTGCTCGGCGTTTTTCACAAACCAATCATACAGTTCAGTAAAAAAAGGGGTGATGTCTCCAAATTTTTCGCGCAAATAATACTCCGTATTGGTAAAACGGCCCTTCTTTTCCAGTATGGGCAGACAGCGTTTGTCCTGGCGTGTCCACAAACGTACTTTTCCCTCTTTGCTATGCGGATTTTGCATCAGAGCTCCCTCCTGTTTTTGTATTTGTTTCATTGTACCACAGGAAAAAAGGACAAAAAAACGCACCCAACATTAAACTAATGTCAAGCACGCCGGAAACGGAGCACGTGGCTCTGTTTCCAAAAGATTATACAATAAATATCGATCAAGTGCAAGCGTTGTAAATCCTTACGCTTTTATCCACCAACTTTCCCTTTTTTCCCGCTTGCTCCGGGAATGAAAGCGGTCTATGATATAATTCATTGTAACAAACAGATATCTTTGTAAGAGACGGGAGTATGACAATGAAGCAATTAAAAGCCGATATATACCACAAAGCAAAAGAATTAGGCGCTGAGCTCGTTCGTTTTTGTTCGGTCGACAGCTGGGAAAATGAGCCCATCCAGGACCCCGCATTCTGGCCGCAAAACATCTGGCCCTGGGCCAAAACAGTTGTCGTTTTGGCGATCCCTTTGTTTTATCCCATGGCAAGCACCGCGCCTTCTATGGTCTATCAGGAACAATACGATACCAGCAACCGCATTATGGACGACACCGCCTATAAATTAGCCAAATACATAATGGTGGAAAAGAAACAAAGAGCCTTCTTCTTTCCCCGGGACGGGTACGATGACATCCGCGTGCTCTTAAAAAACCCCTCTGCCGCTTTTTCCCATGTTATCGCAGGTTATTATGCCGGTATGGGAACCATCGGCAACAGTCATAATCTGCTCACCAAAGAATTCGGACCCCGGGTGCGCATTGTGTCGGTCATCATCGGCACAGAACTGGAACCCGATGCCAAATGTGAACAGGACTTATGCATAAACTGCGGCAAATGTCTGCGACTCTGTCCGGTAAACTGCCTGACAGACAACGGCACCGGCCGCTACACCATGGACAAAATCAAATGCACCCAGCATCATGTCGACCTGGTCGACCGGCATCATTGGCCCTGCGGCTACTGCGCAACCTTTTGTCCCGTCGGAGAAGACCTCGCCTTATACAAAGGGATGGATGCCGTATCCCCCGCGGGCATTCAACACTGCCAAAGCTACGGTTCGTAATACAAAAAAAACGGATGCATCTGCATCCGCCCGATCATCGTGGTGCGGGAAAGAGGACTTGAACCTCCACGTCAATGACACCAGATCCTAAGTCTGGCGCGTCTGCCAATTCCGCCATTCCCGCTTGAAACCGCCGAGGTACGCCCTCGGCGGTATTTACTTATTATAGCAGAAATCTTTTCTTCGTCAAATGCGCTATGCGTGTTCCTTGCTTGCTTTTGCCGAAGCGCAGCTGTGTTTTCCGGAACAACCCGCACAGCCGGCACAGCCTGTGGCAGACTGCCCGGCGCGTTTGTTTTTTACCATGCGCCGGATGATCAGAAAGAACCAAATGAGAAGCCCTGCACTGATCACTACGGTGGCTGCATTATCGATAAGCCATTGCATGCTGTTTCTCCTTTACTTGCTTTGCAAAGCGGGTTTCAGATGCGGTGTGCGCTCCGCCGGTCGGAACGTATAGTAAGCCAATACAGCCAGTACTGCAAGCGCTGCAATCACGCCGATGGCATTTCCCTGTCCGGTAAAGAGCATCGCAAACTGATAGAAGATCAATGAGACCGCATAGGCGAGCCCGCACTGATAGAGGATGGCAAACGCCGTCCATTTTGCGCTGTTCATCTCTCTGCGGATCGCTCCGATCGCTGCAAAACACGGGGCACAAAGCAGATTGAAAATCAAAAACGAATACGCGGCGATGGCGGTAAGGCCGGTAAAGTCAAGAATACCGAATACCGCTACGACTTCTTCTTTTGCCACCAGTCCCATCACGGTGGCTACCGTCGCTTTAATCGTACCGAAGCCCAACGGGACGAAGATCCCGCTGACGGCATTTCCTGCGATCCCCAGCAGGCTTTGTTCCAGCGCCATATCGTTTGAGAACATAAACTGTCCGTCTACGAATCCTAATTTGGAGCCGGCCCAGATCACCACCGACGACAAAAGGATAATCGTACCTGCACGCTTGATAAACGAACCGCCTCTTTCTCCCATGGTGCGTAATACGCTGGCAGGAGCCGGCCAGTGATACTCCGGAAATTCCATCACAAACGGTGTCGGATGTCCGCTGAACAGGCGCGTCTTTTTCAGCATGATCCCGGTCAGAATGATGGCACCCATGCCGATAAAGTATGCACTGGGTGCGACCCACCAGGCACCGCCGAACAGAGCGGCTGCGATCAAAGCGATAATGGGAATTTTTGCCGAACAGGGAATGAACGAGGTGGTCAGGATCGTCATGCGGCGGTCGTTTTCACTTTCAATCGTACGCGACGCCATAATTCCCGGCACGGCACAACCGGTTCCGATCAGGATCGGGATAAACGATTTGCCCGAAAGCCCGAAACGGCGGAACACCCGGTCCATCACAAAGGCCACGCGCGCCATATACCCGCATTCCTCTAAAATGGCCAGACATAAAAACAGGGTGAGCATCTGCGGCAAAAAGCCCAGCACAGCCCCGACACCGGCCACAATCCCGTCAACAATCATACCTTGCAGCCATGCAGCTGCGTTGACGGCCTCCAGTGCATTACCGATCACAACGGGAATCCCGGGTATCCACTGGCCATAATCGGCCGGGTCCGGTGCCTCTTCCAGGGCCGCATCGGTCGGTTCGGTAAGGGAGAAGCCGGCTTCGTCGATACCGGGTGCATACATTTCATACGCTTCTTCGAAAGCGCCGAAGTCTTTTTCCTGTGCGGCGCCGACTACATCTTCCGCGCCGGCAATCTCTGCCGCTGCCGCGGCTTCCGCCTCGCGCATCCAGTCCGGTGTCCAGATGTGTTCTTCCGCATAGCCGGTGACGGCTTCTTCATAGGCGGCCGTACCATTGCCGAACAGATGCCAGCCGTCGCCAAACAGCCCGTCGTTGACCCAGTCGGTCATGGCGGTCCCTACGGTGGTAATGGACACATAGTATACAAGCATCATAATAAGTGCAAAGATGGGCAAGCCTAGCCAGCGATTGGTGACAATCCGGTCGATTTTATCCGACATCGTCATGCTGACCCGGCCGCGGCTTTTTGCCAGTTGCTCCATTTTATCTGTGACGGCATCGTAGCGTTCGCCGGTAATGATACTCTCGGAATCATCCGCGCGCTCTTCTTCCACCTGTGCTATCTCTGTTTCGATACGCTGCAGGGTGTCTTCCGGTAAAAATAGACCGACCGTTGCCGTTTCATCGCGTTCAAAGAGTTTGACCGACGCCCAGCGCTTTTGCCAGTCGGGCAGCTCTTTTAACGCCGTTTGTTCGATTTTGTGCAGCACCTCTTCCACCGCGGGGGAAAAACGCAATGGTTTGGGTGCTTTTTTTGCCCGGCCGACGGCTTCCATCAGCGCATCCATGCCGGTTTCTTTCAAAGCGGAAATAGATACCGCCTCGCAGCCGAACAGCGATTGGAACTTGTCGATATGCAGGCTCTCGCCTCTTTTTTGCATAATGTCCGCTCGATTGACAGCAATGACCATGGGAATGCCCAGTTCCGCCAGCTGTGTGGTTAAGTACAAATTCCGTTCCAGATTCGTCCCGTCCACGATATTGATCAGGACATCCGGACGTTCCTGCAATAAGTAGTCTCTTGCAATCACTTCTTCCTGTGTATATGGCGACAGGGAATACACCCCCGGCAAGTCTACCAACACCGCGCCCGAATCCTTTTTCAAGCGCCCTTCCTTCTTTTCCACCGTTACACCCGGCCAGTTTCCCACATGTTGGGATGATCCGGTCAGCGCATTAAACAGCGTGGTCTTTCCGCTATTGGGATTGCCCGCCAGCGCAATTCGTATATTCATCTTTATCCTCCAATTAGCAGCCGCTTACTCTGCGGCAAAAAAAAATCATTCCACTTCAATCAGGGCGGCATCGGCCTTGCGAACGGATAGTTCGTAGCCGCGCACGCGCACTTCCATCGGGTCTCCCAGCGGAGCAAACTTTCGCAAATAGACTTCGGTTCCTTTGGTAAGTCCCATATCCATCATTCTTCTCTTAACGGCACCGGCGCCGTGCACACGTACCACGCGCACAGTTTCCCCGATGCCCGTTTCCTTCAATGTTTTCATCGGTGTCTCCTTTCTCCAACGCATCTACCATTACCCGTCGGGCCATGTCTCCGTCGATCCCGATCCGCGAATCCCGGATATTTACAATCAGATTCCCGTGCAAGGACGCAACAACACGCACCTTGGCTCCCCGGGTAAAACCCAGGTCTTCCAGGCGCTTTTTCATTTCACTGTTTCCCTGTACGGTAAGTACGGTTCCGGTTTCACCCACGCGGGCAAATCCAAGTGGCATCATCTTTTCCACCGCCTATGTGTATTGAATTAGCAGCCGCTTACTATCGGGCAAAAAAATATGAGTTGCTCTCTGCTAATCGGTATCATCATACTTCCTTCGCCGGTCCTTGTCAAGCATTTGTTTGCAGGGATCTTTTTGTTTCCTGTCTGATTGGGGTATTATTAGAAAGAGATATGTCCGAAAGGAGAGATTTAATGAACTTGTCCGAATCGGCGGAAATGTATTTGGAAACGCTGTATATATTGTCTTTGAAGCATCCGGAAGTCCGCTCGGTCGATGTGGCCAATTATATGGATTATTCCAAACCCAGCGTCAGCCGCGGGATTCATCTGTTGCGTGAAAGCGGCCATGTGGATATGGCCGACACCGGCGTTTTAACACTTACCCCCAAGGGCAAAAAAGAAGCCAAGGCGATCTATGAACGCCATGTGATCATTGCCGATTTTCTGATGCATCTGGGCGTGGAAGAACGCATTGCCAATATGGATGCCTGTCGTATCGAACACATTCTCAGCGAACCGTCATTCACCGCCTTAAAAACGCATTTTCTTGAAGACATCAAAAAAGAGCCGAAATCCTAAGGGGATTTCCGCTCTTTTTTTACAAGGCGAGATTCGGGTGAACGCCCAAGGTAAAGTCGTCGGGTCCGTGTTTTTTCCAGGTGTAGTATGCCGCCGTTGCGATCATGGCGGCATTATCGGTAGAAAGAATGACAGAAGGCGCATACAAACGGCCACCCACCTCTTGCAGCGCTGCTTCCAGCTTTTCTCGCAAACGCGCATTGGCAGCCACCCCGCCCGAAAGGGTCAGGTCTTTGATGCCGGTTTCTTTTACCAGTCGCATACATTTTATGACTAAGGTGTCAACCACCGCTTCCTGAAACGAAGCGGCCATGTCTTCCATTTTGTAATCCGCTTTATCTTTTTCTTTTTGCAACAGCTGCAAAACCGCGGTCTTTAATCCGCTGAAGCTGAAGTCGTAACTGTCTTTTTCCAAAAGAATCCGCGGAAGGGCATAGCGGTCAGCGTTTCCCATTTCGGCAGCCTTCTGGATCAGCGCGCCGCCGGGGTATTCCATACCCAGCGCACGGGCGGTTTTGTCGAAGGCCTCGCCTGCGGCATCGTCGCGCGTGGTACCGCGCAAACGGTATGTGAGTCGCCCGGTCACTTCAATCAGATACGTGTGTCCGCCGGAAACCACCAGGCTCAGATGCGGATACGGCAGATCCGCATGGCAGAGCTCGTTGGCCGCCAGATGGCCGTGCATGTGATTCACCCCGACCAGCGGCACATCCAGAGCAAAGGCCATGGCTTTGGCTGCGGCAATGCCCACCAAAAGCGCACCGACCAGCCCCGGTCCCTTGGTGACGCCGATGAGGTCCACCGCAGAATAGGCCAGGCCGGTTTCCGAAAACGCCTCCTGTATCATCGGATTCACCATTTCCAGATGCTTGCGCGAAGCCACTTCCGGCACCACCCCGCCAAAAGGCTTGTGTATGTCAATCTGCGAAGAAATCTTATGATACACGATCTCTTTCGGACCGCGCAGGATCGCCACCGAGGTTTCATCACAAGAGGTTTCGATCGCAAAAATCAGCGGTTTGTCCATTTCATTTCCTTTCTCATGACAAGCGCGTCCTGTTTGTCTTCCGGGTAGTAGTTGGCAATACGCCCCACTTGCGAAAAACCGAAGCGCTCATACAGCCGGATTGCGCGCTCGTTGTTTTCACGCACTTCCAAAACGACAGATGTACTTCCGTTTTCTTCCGCATGTGCCTGCATGGCATGCAGCAAAAAACGGGCATAGCCTTTGCCCCTTTCTTCCCCGGCAATGGCGATGTTTAACAGATGAATTTCATCCAGAACCATCCAGTAGCAAATAATGCCTGCAATCTGTCCGTCTGTTTCCAATACCAGCATTTGAGAAATCGGATTCTCCAACTCCATCAAAAAGGATTGTTCGCTCCACGGATTGGTGAACGATTCTTTTTCTATTTCCAACACGCGCGGAATATCGTAGACTTCCATCGCACGGATTTGTCCTGTCACCGGCCGGCTTCCTTCTTTTTACGTTCCCGCTCTGCCTGGCTGACCCCTACGTATTCCGGCAGCAGGCTGCGCCAGTCCCCCGGGTCTTTCAAAAGCAGCCGCTCCACACCCAAACGGGCAATCACCGGTGATAAGAGGGTGTCTTCCGGCCACCACAACACTTTTCTGTCGCCTAGGGCTTCCTGCAACTGCGGGGATGTAAAACTCACATACTGCGGTTTTTTTGACAAAACATCCACTTGGCTTAGCTGGGTTGTTCCCGGCGCATCCCCGGGACAATACACGCGTCCGCCCCGTGCATCCAGTAGCGGAATCACATCTGCATCCGCCATCGTCCGCATCGCATCCAAGGTATTGATTCCGTACACCGGCAGATTTTTGATTTGTGCAAACGTACGCATCGTCGTCATGCCGATACGCAGACCGGTAAAAGAGCCGGGCCCGCGGCAAACGCACAGAGCATCCAGCGTATCCAAAGTAGCGCCCGCTTCTTGCAGGACGCTTTGCAGCATTAGAAAAAGCGCTTCGTTATTCTTTTCCGCCCGGGATGCCGTGATTTCCCGGCCGGAAGATGTGTCAAAAAAACACGCGTCGCTGCTTTTTCTTGCGGTATCCAATGCGAGTATCTTCATTTTTGCTCCCTCTCCAACAAACGCGGATCGATTTGGATCGTACGGTTTTCATCCTTTGTTAAACACAGGGTAAAGGCCGTTTCCGGCAACAGGCTACCCGCTTTTTCCGGCCATTCGATCAGGGTAGCCGCCTCTTCGGGATAAAAATAGTCCTCATAACCGATATCGTACAGATCGGCTTCTTCGATCCGGTACAGGTCCAGATGCCATAGGGGAAGCGTGCCGTCATAACGCTGGGCCAGAGAAAAGGTGGGACTGCTCACTGTGTCCGTCGTTTTAAGCGCCCGGGCGATATACTTGACCAGTGTCGTCTTTCCGCTTCCCATCGGGCCGTACAATCCGACAACATCGCCTGCACGCAAAAGAGCGGCGATACGAGTCGCCGCCTTTTGGGTTTGTTCGATTGCATCCATTCGTATTTCCACCAGCCACCCTGCTTTCTTCGTACTCCTATTATAGCGAAGGGCGGCAAAAGAGTAAACGCAATCGGGATCCGCTACGGTGCTTACAGGCCCCAGAACGTTTGGATGATTTTCTCCGACGGCCCTTTGGTCACCTTGGATACAACGATAAAAGCAACCAGGGAGAGCACCAGCGCCGGTACGATGGGATGCAGATCCAGCGGACGCGGCAGGAAGTAGTTAAAGATCAGATAGGAGCCGATCCCGGCGATCATACCCGAAAGGGCACCGGCCGCATTCGCTTTCTTCCAGTACAGGCCCAGAATCGTCGGCCACATGAAGGTGGAAAGCTGTCCGGCTGTAGCAAACAGATTCAGCCAAACCATCAGATCCGGAGGATTAAAGGCAAGCACGGTAATCACAACTCCGACAACAAAACAGACGGCAATGGTCAGTGTGCGCAGCTTGTTCGGCTCTTTTTTCAGATCCGGCTTGATATAGTTAGCCAGTAAGTCATTGACAATGGATGCCACCACGACCAGCAATTGCGAGTCCATGGTCGACATAACGGCAGCCAGCGGACCGGACAGAATAATACCGGCCATCACCGGACTAAACAACGAGGTTGCCAGGGTGGGTACCACGAGGTCACCGGATTCAATCCCGGAAACTTGTGTAATCCCGAAAGCGCCTACTAAGTGCATACCTAAGAGTAAGATCAAAGATACAATCGTTCCATACAGAATACCGGAGTGCAGGCTCTTGGCATCTTTGTAGGACATCGCCCGCTGGGCAACCGACGGCAGCCCGATTACGGCAAAACCAACCAGTACCCAGAAGCTCGTTACATAGGGAATGGTCATAAAACCTTCCTGCACACCGAAGGGCGTGATCATACCGACATTGGTTGCTTTCAGTTCCTGTACGATATTCGCAATGCCGCCACCGCGGTTAACCACCATAAAGAACAAGGCGATCGTTGCAATGGTCATCACCACGCCCTGCAGCGTATCGTTTAATACAACGCCGCGAAATCCGCCGATCGCGGTGTGAACAACCACGGTCAGTGCAAAGAAGATCAGTGCAGTCCGGTAATCCAGGCCGGTCGATCCTTCCAACAAACGGGCCGCCCCGATCAGCTGCGCGGCCATGGCTGCCGTCAGGAAGAAGATAATCGACAGCGACGCTACAATGAGCACGGCATCGCTTTCATAACGCGCCCGCAAAAAGTCACTGATCGACTGCGCGTTGATTTTACGCGATACAATGGCAAATTTTTTGCCCAATACCATGAGCGTGTAGTATCCCGTGGGAATCTGCGCCATGGCAAGAAATACCCAGGCAAGGCCGTGTGTATAAGCTGTACCCGGACCGCCGATAAAGCTTCCTGCCGAGAGATACGTGGCTACCAGGGTCATGGCAAGCACAAAGCCGCCGGTTCCCCGGCCACCGGTCATGTATTCTTCCAGATACGCTTCCCCGCCGCCGCCTTTTTTCCGGCTCTGATGGGCGACAATCCGCATGGCATACACGCCGATAAAGTACATGAGAACGAAATAAATGATAATCGGCAATAAGGTTCCCCAGTTTACGTTCATGCCTTCACTCCTTTCGTTCTTTCAAACGCTTCTGCTTCTTCCATCGTCATGGGCTCCAACGACATGTCGACCATTTTTACCTTCACAATATAAATCGTAGCTGCGATGGCGACAAAGGTGTTTACAATGCAGCTGATAAAAAACCACAGCGGAAATCCCATTACATAGGTGTAGGTTTCCGGATCGCCGCTTCCCAGGCCGTAGCCGGCAATCAGCCAGATTAACAAATTGATAAGACCTAATACCATACCGTACATGGCTTCCCGATTACAGACTTTATAACGGGGGTCTTCCACAAATCCGTATTCGTTTTCTTTCAGCACGCTGTTGTTGTGCTCTGTATTCACGCTAACCTCCTTCTTCGGTTCAACCGGTTTCGTTCGCTTCCGGATCGGTTTCTTTCTCAAATCCCAACAGTTCCAACGCAACGGCCGCCATTACGCTTACGCCGTCTAAAAAATCCTGTATGGCAATGTGTTCATCGCTCTTGTGCGCCTGCGTCAGTCGACCCGGTCCATACACAATACTGGCTTGTAAACCTCCTTCCCTCGTGGCAAATCGCTGATCGTGCATGCCGGGACTCACAACCGGCTGCATGTCGATGCCAAGCATCTGTTTTCCGCACGCTTTCAGAGTTTGCACCAGATGCTGCTCTTCTGTGACCCAATTGGGGTCTACCTCGACGATGGGCCGATAGCTATAGCGCGTAATCTTTTTTTCTTCTACCAGATCATCGCAGATCTTCAACAGACTTTCTTTTGCTTCCTGCACGCTGTCTTCCGGAATCAGCCGCCAGTCAAACGACAGCTTGCATGTGCTGGGGATCGTATTCACTTTGGATCCCGCTTCGATCATCGTACAGGCTAAGGTGCTCTTTCTGGAAGAGACCGGTGCCACCGGATAGGCACTTTCTTTTTCCAGGCCCGGTCGGATCTGTACATCGATCCGTTGCAGCAGCTCTTTGGCCGCGTCGATCGGATTGAGCCCTTCCGACGGCATGCTGCCATGGCTCTGTATACCCTCCAGTTCAAGGGAAAACCACAAGGTTCCGCGATGACCCAGGCAATACCGGTCCGGATCCAGCGGTTCTGTAATAATGCAGTAATCAGTATTGTTACTTGTCAGCAAACCACTTCCTACAAGCCAGCCCATTCCCGTTGTTCCGCCGGTTTCTTCATCCGGGACACCGCTCGATACATAGCTCCCCTTCAGGCGATAGCCTGCCTTTTGCAATACTTCCAGCGCATAGATCTGTGCAGCCACACCGGATTTCATATCACTTGCACCGCGCCCGTAGATTTTTCCGTCTTTTACAATGCCGCCGTACGGGTCGACCGTCCAATGATCCCCCGCCGGGACAACATCATAATGTCCCGAAAAATGCAGCACGGGCCCCCGGGTCCCCGTTCTTCCGATTACCACATAACGGGGATACCCGCGGGATTCTTCCGCTAAATCCGCCAGTTCCGCTTCGGGGATCTCGTGTATATCCACGGCACAGCCCAGGGACTCCATTTTTTCTCCGAGAAATTCGCAGCATTCCCTGTACCGGTTTCCCGGCGGGTTTTCCGACTCGATGCGCAAAAAGGCCGATAAAAAGTCGCTCATCTCCTCCTGCAGGGATGCTGCGGTTTTTCGGATCCGTGCATAATCTTCCGGTTTTAAGGAGCCGGATTTATCGTTCATACACAATTTCTCCGTCAATCATCGTTAAATCGACCGCCAGATTGGTAATCTCCATCGGATCGATTTCCAGTATATCGCCGGAAAGAACAATCATATCCGCCAGTTTTCCGGTTTCCAGACTGCCCTTGGTNTCTTCTTCAAACGTCGAATAGGCACCGTTGTAGGTGGCAATCCGGATCGCTTCCAGAGGACT
>JGI24710J26742_10000646_pt1 | contig 32477 bp, 27 predicted proteins | sample BioPla2DNA2_FD_26742 | JGI IMG/M metagenome (IMG submission 26742)
CGGCTGAGGCACGTAAATATTCACCGAGCTAGCGGCACCCTTTTCCGCCGTTGTAACAAAGGATAAGGACTCGTTGGGAAGCCAATGATTAGTTCCCTCGGTGAGGTCAAAGGTCAAACCTCCGTATTCGAAGTGACTGACAGCCGCAGTACCGCTATAACTTCCGCCAGCCAAGCCAAGCTGGTCGATGTTGGTTCCAGTCAGTATAACTCTTTCGCCTGAACCTGGAACATTGCTGGAGATCATAAGCTGATCTGGACTTCCGTCATTGTCTGTATCAAGAAAGGCCGCATTGGCGCTGACATTGTTGGCTACAAGCTGAGAGTTGATTTCAGCCAGAATAGCTCCTCTGGAGTAAATCTGATTCACACCTGCAACTATGTCGGGAAACTCAATAGTGGCCGCTCTGCCATGCCTGTCTGTGACAACCAGCTGAACATCAGCTGTCACGTCAACATTGTCGGCCGCGAAAGCTGCAGACATGGCAAGGTCACTGTATACTTCCGCCTTGCCTGCGCCTGTCCCGACCTGAGTGCCAGCTGTAAGCCCGAGGTCTGCAAAGTTGCCTATAGCGCCGCCTATTGTCAAGTTCTGTCTTTCACCTATCTCATTGCTGACAATTTGCAACTGTGACGTGACAGCATCAAAATAAGCAGTGGCTCTGACACCGTCATTCGCAAGAGCATTATTTATTGTATCGACTATCTCAGATGCTGTGTAAGTAGTGCCGCCAACGAAGCTGACAGTAGCCGTTCTCGGAACAGCGAACTGACTGTCTGTAACTGTAAATGAAGTATTAGCTGCGGGAGTCCATGAAAGTCCAAAGGTAACCGGATCACCCGCAAATCTTGCTTGGGTGCCGCCCAATGTGCCTGAGTGTATGAAACCGCGCTCTGAACCCACAACTCTGTAAGATACAGCTCTGGTCGGATCTCCGCCGTCGAAAATAATCTCGACTGTTTCATCTTTGACCAAGTTTCCAGAAACTGTAACACCTGAGCTCAAGCCATTGCCTTGGTTTGTAACTTTGTTAATAGGCATGGTAGCTGAACCAGGCTGAGGGTTTCCGTCAGGGTCGTAAGTGAAATATGGAGCTGAAAGAGTTGAAGTCAAACCGGCAGGTTCTACTGTGCTTTCCAGAACAGTGCCATCTTCATCGCACTTCAATGTTCCTGTCGCAACGTTTCCTTCTGTATCATCATGAGCAGTCCAGAGCCAGTTTTCCGCATCCAGTTTTTTGAATTTGAAGCGTAAATCCTGCTTTTGATCGGCACTGTCAATAAATGTCAGGGTTTCCACTCCAAACTCTATATCTCTGTCAGGGGAACTGGATTGAAGATTACAAGAATAGGTAATCTCATTTGTCTGATGAGCATGTTTTTTGAGATAGCGGGCTATGTTGATGTCATAAGGCACAACATCTGTTTCCCTCATTTCCAGATTGCCTGTTCTGGGATCCTGCATAGCAGACCAGCCCTGAATTTTGCTTCCTGTGTTAGTCATAATCAGATCGTGACTGTCGGAAACGTTCAGATTGCCGTCTCTTGTGTAATATATATTGGAATCGAAGCCCTTAACCATGAAGAATCCATCGCCTTCAATGGCTATGTCATTGTCCCGGCCGGTATTTTCGATTTTCCCTTGAGTCATTATGGTGTCTATCGAAGCGATCTTGGTGCCAAGACCGATCTGCATCGGATTCTGGCTGCCAAAGTCCCCAAAAGACTGCTGACCGTGACGAATTGTCTCAGAGAAGAGATCCGCAAACATTGCTCTGCCGCGTTTAAAGCCAGTAGTATCTACGTTGGCGATATTGTTAGACACCACATCCATCTTGGTTTGAAACTGTTTGAGTCCTGTGACTCCAGTAAATAATGATCTTAGCATTACATTATTCCCTTTCGCATTGAAGGGAAAAAGCAAAGATATTTCTCTTTTTTATTAGTCCGCAGTCTGTCGTTCGTGCGGACTGTGACTTCCCGTGAGGGTCCGGTCACTTTTTATCAGATTTGTTCGCTTTCTTTGCTATTCCCTGTTTGCTTTTAATTTGTTTGCTTTCCTTAAGAACTTTTTTTGCTTCCTTGTTTTTATTTTCAGACCGTTTCTATACTTTTCGCATGTTAACGCTGTCGATGTTGGTTATAGTGCCGTTCTGAAGCTCATTCAAGTTCATGGCTGTCACAACTGTTCTGTTAGGCACATTCACAATGAATGCTCCTCTGTCGGTCAACACCAACGAGTCTTTTCCTCCTTTCTCTTCCAGCTCTCGGAATGCCGTGCTCAGTGATGAACGCAATGCGGAATCCATCATGATGCTTCGCTCATAAAACCGCTTTTGAGCATGAGCGCTCACCTGAAAATCATCTTTGGGTTTTCCTAAGGCTTCATTGAAACATGAGGCAAAGTTCCTGCCGGAAACAGCTGTATTTCCGGATAAGCCTTGCCCGTGCTGCTGAGGTCTTTGCGTTCCTGAGACATTCTCAAGCATGTTCGCAATTACTCTGATATCCATAGTCGCCTTCTTTCCTGAAGTGAATTGGTTACTGGTATGTTACCGACAGCAAATCAGTGAGATTCACTTTATTTTCCCCTACCTGCAGATAGGGTATGCCATTCTGGAAGCCCACTTTTTCAACAGTGCCCTCAATGGGCTCGCCTGACTCGTCAGCCGATTTAGCTTCTATTTTAGTTCCCAGATACATAACAGCCTGAGAAACGGAATTGCTATTCAAGGCGTTGGATATGCCTTCCACCGTTTTGTTCAGATTAAGTATCTGTTCAACCGTGCTGAATGAAGCCATTTGAGCAATGAACTCAGTGTTCTCCATAGGACTCAGAGGATCCTGATGTTGCAGCTGGGTTGTCAATATTTTAAGGAACTCGTTTTTTCCGAGCTCGCTGTTAGGCTGTCTAACCTTAGTTGTCGCTATACCAGTGCCGCCCAAAAATGGAGATATGCCTTCGCTTGAGCCGCTTACCATGGACATTGCCATATTTTCCTCCTTATTACGCCGTCACATCTATCTGTTTTATGTGCAAAGCCTTTCTGCGCAAACTTTCGGATATTGCGTAGCTACCCAGTCTTGCAGATTCGGCCTTTTCGTGAGAAACCGCTCTTCCCGCAGAAGAATTTTCACTTTTATTGAAAGCTTCTCCTGAATAGCTATCGGAATCTCCGGCTCGCACGTCCACAAAAATTTCCTTCAGGTCTACACCTTGGTTCGCAAGGGTTTCCCTGATTTCTGCAGTCGCACTCTCCAATCTGGCTCTGGCTATGTTGTTTTCAACTACCAGCCTCGCCGAAACTGTTCCCTCTTCTGAAACCATTTTCAAAGAGAGTTTTCCGAGCTTGCTTTCTTTGAGCTCCATCTCTATAGTTTGTTTGCCATTTATATTTTTTACAAAACCGGCTTTCTCGATCATTTCGTAGAGTTCGTTTTTGAATACAGTCTTTGCAGGCTCGACCTTCGCATCTGAAGGAGTTTCCCTCGAAGAGAAGTTTTTGGCGAAACCTTCTTTTGATGTATTTTGCTCTTCAAACGAAGCCTTTACAGGCTTTTTATGCTCCGCAACTTCAGGCATGAAATCTTTTTCTCCAAGCTTCTTTAAAGACATTTTCTCCTCAGAATTTTCTGAAGTCTCCAAAGATGAGGCTTGAGCAAGATTTGTCGCTTGTTCCGCTTCCAAGTTTTCGAGCTCTACAGAAGAATCCATATCAGACTGATGCTCATAAACAGATTTATCCGAAAGCTTCAATTCGCCTTCTATTGCTTTGTCCTCAGATTCAAACTGAAAAGCTTCGGCAAAAGCAGGTTTTTCACTTTGTTCGGATTTGTCTGTTTTTTCTGTTTTTTCTGTTTTTTCTGTTTTTTCTGTTTTCTCACTCTTTTCAAGCATTTGCAGAGATTCAAAGACATTTTCGCTATCAAGCATTGTTTCTTTGGGTTCTTCATTTGAGAGAGTCTCGAAAAGTTCGGTGCCATAGTCAGCTTCTGAAAGTTCTTTTGTTTCAGAAAGACTGTCCCTTTTGGCAATGATTTCCAATTCCACGGCTTTATCTTGAACTACAGACACAGATGACATGTCTTCCAAGACAACTTTATCACTGACGAATTCAAGAGTTTTACCTTCCGCAGCAACTGCGGTTTCTTCTGAATTCAACCAATTTTCTTGAATAGCCGGTTCAATTTCAACAGGCACTTCGCTTGTTAGAAACAGTTCTTCCGCTTTGAGCAACTTATCTGTTTCAGACTCGGAATCTTCAAGAGTTTTAGCCGATTCAAAGGCTTTGGGAGCTGTATTGTCAGATGTTTCGGAAACTTCTTGGCAATTGCCACTTTCAAAGCCCTTCGCAGGCTCTTGACTTTTATTTGCCGCAACATTTCCCGCAGAAACTTCGCTATTATCCTGACTTTCAGACCTTGAGAGCTTATCGGAAGCTTTTGCTTCATTTTGCTGAAGTTCAGGTTTTTCATTACTCTTGAGATAAGGTTTCTCTAACAACTTCTTCTGAGCGCCTCTTTCGAGAAGCGGCTTATCTTTCAGATTGAAGTTTGCAGATTTTTGAAAAGCTGAGTCAGCCTTATCGAAAATAATTTCAACAGGCTTACTGAACTTGCCTCTCATTGATGCGTTTTTTTCCGATTCAGCATTTTTCATCATTTCTTTGTTGAAGATTTCAGAAAAGTTCGCCGAAAAAGAATTTTTTGCCTTATTTTCGCTTTTATGAGTGGAAGCAAAAAAGACGCTTTGAGGCATATTCGCTTTTGTAGAGTGAGTTTCGCTGAACAAATTATGCATTATTTGTCACCTCCTTTCATTTTTTTATACTTTCCCAAAATCTTTATCGTCATCACTCGTAAAAAACTTTAGTACTTTTTCTAAAAAAAAATTCATCAGCAGACAACGCTGATGAACACAGATGTTTCATATAGACTAAAATAAAAAAGCCCAGCTGAGAAGGTTAAGGCTTCCAAGCGAGGCTGATTATTTTATATAGTTTGTTTTAAACAAGAGATTTTATTTGCTTAAAATATCTGCGTAATTCGCCATTTTTATCCCAGATTATCAATTGGCTTCCTTCACGTTTATATTTTCTAACATCTTTTGAGGAATCGGTTCTGCTCAAAGTCACAAAGTTGTCTTGGCAAAGATATTGGATCGCGATCTCCAAGTCTGTAAAAAGTCCGGGTGTCTGAAGCGTGTAAGGACTTTCCCCCAAGGCAGGAGATTCCCTTAAAACAGGAGTCACTGTACTCAAATCCCAAGCATNAAGCGTGTATAATTCATTGTCATGGAAGCTTATTGTCCCTCTATACTCCTTAACTTTATCTCCGTCTGTATACTCGTGCGGCAAAACATCTGCCATTACAGTTGTTCCATCTTCAAGCTTAACTTCACATGAAGTAAGCTCCCAGTGGCCTAAAATTTCAGGATCAATATATGGTGACAGCTCCCTGTCACTGCCGCCTCCGCCACCGCAACCTGTAAGCGAAAAACTGAAAATCAGCACTATAAGCCAGAAAAACAAAATACCTCTTTTCATAAAATCCTCCTATAAACAATCTTTTATTAGAAAAGAATAATCTATTTATTAGTGTGTTTCAATAATGAATGAACCAAAATGAGTGTAAGATTTTGAAACATTGAAAACTCGCAATTTAAGGTGCTATTTGGAGTTTTTGCTTTATCTAATTTCCTAGAATAAAATTGACCGCGAATTTCATTCTTTAAAAGAATTAAAATCACGGGCAAGACAATTTGATCAAGCTGGATTTTTATCTTTTTTAGTATTCGGAAGTTCACTAATAATTATCATCTCTTAATATCTAGAAGCTAAACACTTCAAGCCTCCGCACACACTCATCACTCACAACTGATTTTTAACCTTCGGTTAAAAATACTTAGAGTGCCATCAAAAGGGTGCCTGCAGTTATCAGGATAGAACCGGCTATAGCTTTCGCTGTAACCTGCTCTTTCAAAATTATAAATGCCAAGATAATCGTAAGCACACCGCTCATTTTATCTATAGGAGCAACTTTGGAGGCTTCGCCTATCTGCAAGGCTTTGTAATAGAAAAGCCATGAAGCTCCGGTAGCAAGACCTGATAAAATCAGAAACAGCCAGCTTTTATGAGCTATATCTCCGATCCCCTTCTGAGTGCCTGTAAGAAAAACCATTCCCCATGACATAATTAAAACAACCACTGTACGAATCGCTGTTGCCAGAGTCGAGTTAACGCCTTCAATTCCAATCTTGGCAAGAATAGAAGTAAGTGCTGCAAAAACAGCTGATAATACTGCATATAAAGCCCACATAATCTTTAATCCTTCCGCAGAAATTTATCTGAAATCTCTAAAAAAACATCTAAAAGTCTTACATATTAATATCTCATAATATACAAAAACAGCTGCAAAAGCCTTATATATGAGCTTCTGACAGCCGTTTCAACCTATTTATTTTTTACTTTTATCTCAGAATAAACTTCATTACGGTTTTACTTTGGTCAAAATCATTATCGACTCTTCTAGTTCAGGCTCCGTGAGATGCAGCTTGCCGTCAACAAGCTTATATTTGATAGCACCCCAGTTATCTTCGTCCTCTTCTTCCCCATCATAATAAAACATCAAAAGGTTGTTTTTTAATTTATAACGAAAATAATCTGTATCAGGAACGGGTTCATCATCATCCAGTGTAATTATTTTATTACCTTTTTTGTCTAAAGCCAGTTCACATTCAGTAATCAAAAGAGTGTTCTCATTATAAAAATTATAAGTTATTGTATGTCCTTGTTTGTTCAGTTCTACAGGAAGAAATGGTCCCATATCTTTCAAGTCGCGAACGTTTTCCAAATCCTCATTTTCCTCTTCAACCATAAAGCGGCGTGCTTCAGTCAAACGCCAGATTCCCAAAAGAGCGGGGTTTGAAGAAGGTGTTTTCGCTTCTTTTCGACTGCAACGAAGCGGATCTTCCTGACAAATTGGATTGTCACAATCAGCACAGGATTCTTTACTATATGCTGTTACTGAAAAACTGAATATCAGCAGCATAATAAAAAAAGTTAAAAAATTTCTTTTCATAAGATTCTCCTAATGAAATATGAATAATAAAGTCCAAAGTTAAGTAACTATCAGATATAAAAACAACCTTTTTACAATCACATTATATATTAAATTTCAAAGCATGGCAAGAGATTACAGATAAAAGTTATCTTAGTTTATATTGATATGAAAAAAACAAGTAATAAGACGTGCAGTCACCACAAATGGGATTTTATTCAGAACATGCTCCATTCCCTTTCCATTAACTTGCTCCAGCCACTCTCATTAAGTTAAAATGCTTACATAGATAACAGAGAGGATAATAAAATGAGCGGACTTGCACCTAAAAAAGAGATTCATGAATTCGCCCTGAAATGGCTGGACAAATTTCGTGACCGAAGCATCAATCAAACAGAGCTGTTTGACTGCTTATTAGGAGAAGAATGCGCTGCTCTAGGATTCAGTCTGGAATATGCTCCTGAATTCTCAGGAAGATATGGAGAAATGGCAAACAACCACGAAGAAGTAAAGCAAACAATATCCGAATTCAGAAGCCTTCATTTTCTTACCTCTGCAATATATGCTCTATGGAAATACTTTAATTATTGGGCTTTTAAAGATGAAGAAACTTTTCAGCCCCAAAACAGAGAATGGTTCATTCTGGCTTTTGAACATCTGGCTTCTCTTACGGAAAGCAATCCTTACACATTTGAAGGCACTTTGAGGAAGATACGTATTACTACATACGGAGCGGTTTGCTTGGGACCCCATCTAATAGGCAAAGAAATAGAGCAGCGACTTACTATCACCAGACAAGGAAGAGTATGGTTTTCAGCTTATAATCATACAGATACCTCAAAAGAAGATAAGACAGCCAGAACAAAAAATTTTAAAATCAATAAGGCACTTGCTGAAAACTTACTGAAAATCTTTGAAGAGTATTTTGCCTACACCTCTCATATAGGCCCTCCAGGATGTGACGCTGGTTATTGGAACCTAGAGCTGACTAATAGAGATGGGAAGACATATAATTATTCACACCCTATTGACAACTATTTCGATCATAACGGCACAGACTTGTCGCAATTGATTCGCGAGAGCCTCGACATACCAAACCTGTGGGTTTTTGATTGCAACTCTTATGATAATGGCGAAATAACCAAATTTACCTTGGATTATCGTAGATTGGCAAAAATCCATCCTGATGAAATAGCCAAAGACCCTCTTTCAAGATATTTATCTTGGGACTACTCGGAGCAACTGATTTTAGACAGGGAAGCCGGAACTATCGAATATTTTCAGAATGTCGGCCCAGGGTGCAAAATATCTCATAAGTTTGAAATGAAAGAGGCTGTTAAAAGCCTGATGGACGATTTTGGAATTTTTGCAAACGAAGGCTTCTTTACAGACATAGAAGGCAATCCTGATGATGCCATTGATGCCTCGGATGAAACAAAAGACTATAAGCTCACAATTGATTACAAAAATGCCCCTCAACTTCTTATTGAAGGCAGTTACGACAAAAATGGACTTCCAAAGCACTTTGAAAAAATTGCGACCAAGCTCTCTGATTTTATGCTTTACTATGGTATTGGAGATATCTTAAATCCCGATATTTACGGAAAACCCAAACGCCGCAAATCAGATTATATTTTATGCAGCGTAACCTTCAGTAAAGGCTACAAGACTTATTATTACCTTACTGATGACGACAGCATCAAGATCGGAGACTTAGTGTATGTCCCAGTCGGGTCTGACGGTCACGAAGCTGTAGTCAAAGTGGTTAAAATAGACTACTTCAACGAAGAAGAGCTGCCCTTGCCGCTGGAAAGAACAAAAAAAATCCTGCGCAAAGTTAAGACGACATCTGAAACAGGAAGCAAGGTGTAATGGATCGGAAATAGTGAATTAACCGATTTTCATTATCATAATCAAGCAAGGATTGGTTTCACTCCATAAGGTTGGAAAGACTTCCAGCTTTCTAAAGCCGCAGTTCCGATAAAATCTGATAGTCCTGTCATAATATTCACATTGCCCTTCATCCAGCGTTTTGACCTGCAAATACTCGTATTTGTTTTTCGCTTCTTTTATCAAGGCATTCATAAGCAAAGTTCCGACTCTTTGTCTGTGCCAAAGCTTTTTAACTCCCATGCAATGAATTTCTCCGCAGTCTTTGCTGGATTCTCGCAAAGTCACAAAACCTGCATTATTTTCTCCGACTTTGGCTGCCCATAAAGGCAAATTCCCTGCTTCTTTTATATATTCTTCGACAGCCTCAGGAATCCCGAACCATTCAGACAGATCAGCCAATACTTCTCTGACAATAGAAAGTTTTTCATCTCTGTCCGAAATTTTCGCTATACTAAGATTTAAAGTCACCACAGGCTCCACTCAAATGTTTCTTTTTTTTATCCACAGATTTTCCGCCTTCCAGATGATTTTTAATCTTTTCGGCAATTGCTCTTATAACCGGAACCGTTACAGAGTTTCCGAATTGCTTGTAAAGGTGGGTATCCGCAACAACTAGCTTAAAAGTGTCAGGGAAGCCCTGAAGTCTAGCCCATTCTCTAGGGGTCATCCTTCTTACGTATTCTCTATTAACTTCGCCTTTTATATGGGTTTCAGGAGTAAAGTCTGTCAGCCTTTCGTCTACAACCAGATTTCTTTCTCTTCCCATCCCGCCGCAAACAATCGCCCCGGCAATCGAATCATGTTCTCTGATTTCGTATCCAAAGCCATTTCCTTTAGCTTCATGGCGTTCTCTGTGTTTTCTTAAAGTATCCAAATAAACTGTGGACAAATAGTATCTTGTAGGAGGCACAGTTTCTTCAAGAATATCTGCGATTGTTTTTGTGTCATCAGTTTTTTCAGGAAACTCAAAGTTTTCAGGGGCTATATTCTTTCTGAATGCGACTATATAAATTCTTTCTCTATTTTGTGGAACTCCAAAGTCTTTGCTGTTTAAAACTTGATGAAAAACGCTATAGCCTAAGTCGGTTAAAATTTCTTTAATAACCTTAAAAGTGCGGCCTTTATCGTGATTAAGCAGATTCTTAACGTTCTCTGCAAACACGACTTTCGGCTGATGATGCTTTACTATTCTAGCCACATCAAAAAACAAGGTTCCTCTGGCATCTTCAAAACCTCTTCGTTGTCCAGCAAGAGAAAAAGCTTGGCAAGGAAAGCCGGCAAGTAAAATATCATGTTCAGGAATATCTTCTTCAGCGATTTTCGTGATATCGCCCATAATTTCTATTTCATCATTGAAGTTTGCCCGGTATGTTTCTTGAGCTTTTGTATCCCATTCACTTACAAAGACTGTTTCTGTTTTCTCTTTAAAAGCTTGCTCAAACCCAAGCCTTATACCGCCTATACCAGCAAACAGATCTATTGTTCTGAACATTTTCTACTCCTTGCTCTCGGATAAAGAAATCCGAGATCTTGCAACAGATCGCTATGCTATCACCTTAAAACAAATATTGCCAGAACCAGAGAGCCTTCTTATAACCGAAAAAACGCCTCGCTGAAAATTCAGCGAGGCGTTATATGAGAGAAGAGGAGGGGGTTACTTGTCTTTCTTAAAGGTGAGATACCAATCTTTCATTTCGTAGGCGTCAGCCTTTACTTCTTCCATACGTTTCTGAATAGCGCCGCAGGTTCCAGGAGGCGGTACTATCACGTCTTTTCCAGGTTCCCAGTTTGCAGGAAGAGCGACTTTATCTTTTTCTGCTTTCTGGAGACCTAGGAGAATGCGCTTGATTTCCTTAAAGTTTCTGCCAAGAGAAGAAGGATAATAAAGAATAGTTTTGATAATTCCTTCGGGGTCTACAAAGAACACTGCACGAACTGCACTTGTGTCTGATTCGCCCTGAAGCATGCCATATTTGGAAGCAACATCCATCTTGATGTCAGCTATCAGAGGGAATTTTACAACCGGCTTTTCGATTCCATTCCAAGTATAGCCTTGAATAGCTTTAAGCCAAGCAAGATGCGAGTGAATCGAGTCAATCGAGAGACCTATAAGTTCAGTATTTAGAGCCTTAAACTCATCATGCATGCTTGCGAATGTCATGAACTCTGTCGTGCACACAGGCGTGAAGTCTGCAGGGTGAGAGAAGAGAATGGTCCATTTTCCTTTATAGTCTTTAGGATAATTTATTTCGCCTTGTGTGGTTACTGCTGTAAATTCAGGTGCGGGAGTTCCAATTAGAGGGAAATTTACGTTGTTCTGTGTCATATCGATTCTCCTTAAAAGTTATTTGTCAGTTTTATTCAGGCATTCTTTACAAATGCCTCTCATAAGAATTTTTTCCGAATGAACATCAAATTCTTTGACTGAAGGGTGCCACTTGACTTCGCAAGGCACGTCAATCACTTGTTTGCAAGAGCTGCATATAAAGTGTCCGTGAAGACTTTCCATAAAGTCATACCTTGCTTTGCCTTCTTCTATGGCTATCACAGTTATCAAGCCTTTTTCTTCGAAGAGAGACAAGGTGTTGTAAACAGTCGCCTTCGAGATCGCAGGCATATCTTGTCTTAGATCTGAGTATATTCGCTCTGCCGTTGGATGTATCTTGTTCTTCAGAAAATAATCTATAACTTGAATCCTTTGAACAGAAGGATTGATGCCAGCTGCAGTTAATATTGAAATCGCATCCATTTGCATCTCTCCTTTACCGTTTTCATTCTTTGGATTCATTCTATAATTAGAATGCCATAAACTTTAGAATAAGTCAAGAATTATTTTCATTCTACTTAAAAACTGCATAAATACTCTTTAACCATAGAACAGAGAGAGTTCTAAAAGGAGTAAAAGTTCTTATAAATTAACTTTTTATAAAATAAGATAATATTTCTTTAAGTAAAAAAAGCCTTGCAAAATAAACAGTATATTTTTCATAAGAATAGGCACTAAAACGCAGAGGCAATAGCAAGTGTCCAGTATTACTAATCACTTGAGTATGCAATTCTTAATGAAAGCCTTTAGTAGATTATTAGCATCTCTCTTAATCAGAGGCTCAGGCAAAAACTGTGATTATGCGGTAGCAGAATAAATTAGAAATTAAAGAAATTATAAATAATTTTTTAGTCTTTTATGCAGTTTTTATCCTGCATCTTTGGCTTTCGCTACTCCCGCCGATAGCCCTACTCCATTATTTTAAGCTCTTCTTAAAATCATAGCATAAGCCAGGAGGTGAAAAAATCGGGCTGAGCGGCTTGAAAATGATCTGGAACTGTCTGGCCGTTGGTGATATAGCCCAAAGGCTTGCCAGTTTTTAGCATAAGAGCCAACAAAGAACCTACTGTATTAGTTTCATCAACCTTAGTGAATATCAGACGATCAAAACCTACCTTGTCAAAACATTTAACCACATCAAGCATATCATCATATTTCGAGGTAGAAGAAAGAGCCAGATATCGTGTAGAAAGAGGGATTTTATCCAAGAAAAGCTTAAGTTCTTGAAGTTCTTTTGTAGCCTTCTGACATCTGCCCGCAGTATCAACTACAATCAGATCTTTGTCTTTGTGCTTTTTAACCGCTTCCTCAAGCTCTTCCGGTTTGTAAAGAACTTCAAGCTCGGCATCAAAAATATCGGCATAGGTTTCCAGTTGATCCGAAGCGCCTATTCTGTAGGTATCCAAAGTAAAAACGGCTACTGAACTGCGTTGCCTGCCAGGGGTAAGGCGATACCTGCCCACTATCTTTCCAATAGTAGTGGTTTTACCAACGCCAGTAGGTCCCATAAGAGTAATTATTTTAGGCTTCACGCTGCTGTCATTTAAAGAATCAGAAATAAAAGAAAGATTTTTATTCAGCCAAGCTTCAATCAGTTTAAAAACCTTAAGGGGAACATCAAGAATTTCCTTGCCTGCTCCATCCAGAGCCTCTTTCAGAACGTGTTCAATCACGTTGTTAGGAACTCCGATATGTTCAAGACAATTTCTTACAGAAGCTACACCCAGAGGCTCCTGAAGCATAGTGCCTGAACCTTGGACTATCTTGGAAAGCATCTTTTTAAGGCTAGCGATCTCGTTCATCAAAATACGAGAGGTTTCAGAATCTGCGGCATCCTGTCCAGAGACATCAAAAGGTTTGTCCATTTCTTTACAGCCGATAAGCTCATCAATGATGTTAGTGAACTTGTCAGACTCTATCAGCTTAACAGCTTGCTTAGAGGGTTTTGGATCATCCTCGCCATCTTGAATAGAGCGAAGAGCGTTAACTGCCCTGCTCTCAGAAAGATTGCTCACATTCTTATAGGTTTGAGCCCCTGCGTGTCTTGCAGCATAATTAGGCACAACTACAGGCTCGTCAATATCTATGGAAAAAGAAGAAGATGGTAAGGATGATGGTCTTCCAATTAAAGATGAAGGTGAAATTTTAGTTCCTGGAGTGATTTCTCTGGAAATAACAGGGCGCTTCGGAACATCGTTACGCTCTTGCACAAACACATCCGAGAGGCGTTCTTTGTTTACAGCTATAGTCAGCTCCCATACTGTTTCAGTTCCGAAACCAAGCATGAGCGGCCTTTCAACTTTACGCTTTTCCACAACTTCAAAACCGTCCTTGCCATAGGCAAGTTCAGCCTTAATTTTGGCTTCATATTGAGTGGTAGCGACAATAGTCGTAGTTTGCCTGTAAACTGTGCTCACGCTGCCCCTCCCTTAAAAATATTCGCCAACCTGGTAAAAAATCCTGCATGTTCCTCGCTATCAAACTCATCAGCTACACCTGACAGCTCCGCCTTTGATAGCCTCTGCAAAGCTTTCGCGGCTGGTGAATCGGGGAAAAGCAAGAGAAGCGGCTGCTGTTTTCTTATGGCTAAGTGCATATTTTTGTCTTGAGGAACGCTTCCCATGAATGAAAGTTCGTAGCCGTCCAAATATTCTCTCGCCACATAAGCAAGTCTGCAATAAATCTCTTCGCCTTCTTCTTTTGATTCAACCCTGTTTACAAGAACCGACAAATTAGCTTTTTTCTCACGCCTGACGATAACTTTAATTACACCGAAAGCGTCAACCAAGGCGGTAGGCTCTGTTGTAGTCACTACAATTATTTTATCAGCAGCTTGGCAAAAGGAGAGCACGGTGCGATTAAGACCTGCGCCTGTATCTATCAAAAGATAGTCGGCTTTATCTTCAAGGAAAGTAAGTTGCTGGAAGAGCTGCGAAGCATTTTCAGAATCAAGATTAGCCAATTCAGCCACCCCCGAACCGCCTGCTATTATTTGTATGCCGTGCGGTCCTTCAACCATTATCTCATCAATCTTGCGCTCACCCGAGATTACGTCCAAAAGGCTGTATTCGGGACGCACGCCAAAAATAACATCTACATTCGCAAGCCCCAGATCAGCATCAAGCACTATAACTTTCTTGCCTGACATAGCGAGGCTTATTGCCAAATTAGCCGTGAGGCTGCTTTTCCCTACTCCGCCCTTGCCAGAAGTGACAGTAATTGTCTGAGCTATTTTAGCTCCTGGCAATCTGGGAGTGCGCGACTGCAAGCGCTCTGCAACATAAGGCTTTATTTCACGCCTTGCTGTTTCTACAATGCTCTCTATTGTTTCCAGAGTCGATTCCGCCATAATCCGTCTATTTCTCTCTATATAAAACGCTCTCAAACAGGCAATACAAAAAGTCCCGCTCTCGAGCGTTAAGTTCTAAAATGCGCTTTCCCAAAGATCCGTCTTTTTTTTCAGGTTGTTCATACCCTCCGCTAGAAAATATCACTCCGGCTTCTACAAGGTCAAGCGTTAAAAATCTCTTTGCAACTTTTTTAATTCTGTCAGCGTAATCTTCTTGAAGATCGGCTTCTGAAGAGGCATACTGCAAGATACCCAGAGGAGCAAAATAACCTGACAAAGTTATAGACTTTATTGCTTCGTAAGAAGGCAAAATACCTTCTTGAGAAGCTGGAACTAGAACACATGCCGCATCTGTAGCGTGCAATAAACCTTGTTTTGAATAAATATCTGAAGCTTTAATTGTCACCCAAACTTGCGAATATGGCTTCAAAGACCTAGCCAGATGCGATAAAAACTCGTAGCAATCTTCTTCGTTACAATCTTCAGACATCCATGGCACCGAAAGTTGCGGAAGAAGAGTGACAGCATTAGATTTGCCATTCAATCTTACCGGAGTAGGATAAGCAAGTCTGATCTGAGTTTGAGGAATCAAGTCAGGGGGAACAAAACCCGCCTGATCCCACAGGCAAATGCTAGAAGTGTTTTCAGCGATTCTGTCAAACCATTTTACAGGAGGCAAAATCCCAAACTCTTCCATATCAGGAAAAACAAAAGCTATAGCAGCAAAAGGAGCCGGTCTCATAACAGACTCCATGAATTGCTCCCGTTTTTCGCTGAAAGAGCATTTGCAGACGCAGTTATCAGTTATCAGTTGCATTCACTATTCTCTCAAACTTATAATGCCTATAGTTTCAAAGTTCACATTTGCTGGAATCTCCTGATAAGAAAGAACAGCCAAATGAGGGGCTACACGATTGGCAAGCTGCTTTATGCTAAGACGCAAAGCCGAACTGCAAAGTATAATCGGCGAGTGGCCTTCTCTTACAGCTTTCTCGATAGATGCCGTCATCTTTTCCATCAGAAGCTTTGCGCTGGCAGGATCAATAGCCAGGTGCATAACTCCGTCCACATTTTGCAGAGCAGAGCTAAGACTTTGTTCCAGCTGAGGATCAATTGATATTACTCTCAAAACGCCATCATCTTCAAGCAAATCTTTACAAATATGTCTTGAAAGTGCCTGACGTGCAATTTCTGTCAGCAAATTAGTATCTGTTATGCCGTGACAGCCAGAGAAAGCATCCAACACTACAGTCAAATATTTCACAGAAACATTTTCATAAAGCAAGTTTTGGAGAACTTTTAAAAGAGTCGCATTGCTTATAATTTTGGGCACCACTTCATCCACAAGAAGCGGGTCAGTTTCTCTTGCAGAGTCCAGAAGCTGTTGCAGTTCCTTGCGCCCCAGTATCTCGTGTGCATTGCGTTTTATCAGTTCCGTCAGATGTGTAGCTATAACCGTGGAAGGATCAACCACAGCGTAGCCTGCTATCTCAGCTTTTTCTCTCATTTCGGGTGTTATCCAAAAAGCGGGCAAACCAAAAGCAGGCTCTTTAACTTCTATGCCTTTAACATCAGGTGAAGGTTCACCTGTGAGCATCGCAAGGTAATGATCCGGCATAATTTCGTAATGCGCATATTCACTTCCTTTTATTTTAAAAACGTATGTAGAAGGCTGCAATTGTATATTGTCTCTTATTCTGATAGAGGGCACAACCAGTCCCAAATCAATAGCTATTTGCCTGCGAATTAAAGTGATGCGATTCAGAAGGTCGCCGCCCTGCTCTGTATCAACCAGGGGAATCAAGTTATAGCCTATTTCCAACTCAAGATTTTCCACAGCCAGCAATGAAGATACATCTTCGGGGCCCTTCGGCGCTTGCTCCACAGCCGCCGCGGCCGCCTCAGCCTCGGCAACAACAGCCAATTCATTATGTTTAGCCAGCACATAAGCTAGAATCGCGAGCATTATACCTAAAGTAAAAAAACTGAGCTTAGGCAAGCCCGGAATAGTGCCAAGAAAAATCAAAAGTCCTGCTGTTATGCCTATTACTTTTGCGTTTGAAAAAAGCTGCATGCTTATTTCCTGGCCAAGGCTGCTGTCCGATGAGCTGCGAGTAACAACTATACCTGTAGCAGTTGAAATCATCAAAGAAGGAAGCTGGGTGCACAGACCGCTGCCCACAGTAAATAAAGCATAAGCGGCAAGAGCGTCCATAACGCCTTCTCCTCGGAATATAACGCCTATAGCTATACCGCCGAGCAGATTAATAACAGTGATTATAATGCCTGCGATAGTATCGTTTTTGACAAACTTGGTCGCACCGTCCATTGAGCCGTAAAAGTCCGCTTCACGAGAAAGCTCAAGTCTTCTTTGCGTAGCCTCTTCCTGAGTTATTGCGCCAGCATTCAAGTCAGCATCTATGGCCATTCCTTTAATAGGCATAGCATCAAGAGTAAATCTTGCCGTCACCTCGCCAATACGCTCAGCACCTTTGGTTATAACCAAAAATTGAATCAGAACCAATATAAGGAAAACAACGAACCCTACAATATAGTTGCCGCCAACAACGAAGCTTCCAAAAGATTTGACAAGCTGTAGAGTAGAACCTTTTCCAGATAGGATGATTCTGGTAGAGCTTACGTTCAAAGCCAGTCTGAAAATGGTAGTCACCATCAGAATTGTAGGAAAAGAGGAAAAGCTCAAGACATCGTTATTGAATAGAGAAACAAGCAATATAATAACTGACAGAGCTATGTTCAGTGTCAACATGAGATCTACAAGCGGCGAGGGCAAAGGGACTATCATCATTATGATAACCGCAACCAGAGCTACAGCAAAAAGCAGGCCTTGACTCTTTGCAAGCCAATCCAAAGACAATCCGCCAAAAGCACTGCCAGAGGCAGTTTTTGCCGCATTTGCCATAGATTGCCCCTCCTTTTTCTCTCAAGCTTGGCTGAAGTATAGTACAAATATCCGGGTCTTTTCAATCAAATAAAGTTTTTATTTTCACTTTTTTATATGCCTTGTTTTTCTTTCTTTCAGGGTGTATAGTTTCTATTGTGCACAGTGCACCATCACACAGGACACCAACCTATGCCCCAAAGCTTTCAACAGACAGTTTTTCCATGCAGATTACTCGCGGCAGTTGCCTTTCTCTGCTTAATTCTGTTTTACCCCATGCCCTTGTCAGCACAAACTGAAAGGCAGGCAACCGCAACAACATCTGAAACAACAATAGCCGAAGATTTCACCTTAGCTTTTCCTGAACTCCCTGAACTCAATATAAACGTAAACCCTGGAAGTGAACGACAACAGTTGGGCACAGGACTTCAAATCCTGATCATACTCACAATTCTTAGCCTCGCCCCATCGATTCTGATAATGCTCACCAGTTTTACCAGAATAATCATAGTATTAGGATTTGTGAGAAGAGCCTTGGGCACTCAGCAAGAACCGAGCAACCAGATACTTATAGGCTTAGCTCTTTTCATGACCTTTTTTATAATGTCGCCTGTGATTTCCGACGTTTATCAAAATGCCGTTCGTCCTTATGTAGCCAACGAGATAGACCATGTCGAAGCCTATAGACGCGGCATTGTCCCGATAAGAAACTTCATGTTTTCCCATGCGAGAGAATCAGATCTTTTTCTTTTCGCAGGCATGCAAAAAGGTGAAAAGCCAAAGACACGAAACGACTTAAGCACTTTAGCTTTAATACCTGCTTTTATAACCAGTGAACTAAAAACAGCTTTTCAAATGGGCGTAGTCATTTATCTGCCGTTTCTCGTAATAGATATGGTAGTAGCCAGCATTTTAATGTCCATGGGCATGATGATGCTACCGCCCGCTATGATAGCTTTGCCATTCAAAATTCTTCTTTTTGTGCTGGTAGATGGATGGACTCTTGTCATAAAATCTTTGGTGACAAGCTTTGGGGGATAACTGAATGGACGAAATGGTATTCATAGAACTCTTCAAAGACACCTTTCTGATGTGTCTCACACTTTCCGCTCCAGTGCTTCTTGTCGGAATGCTTCTTGGGATAGCCATCAGTATAATTCAAACTGCCACATCAATTCAGGAACAAAGCTTAAGCTTTATTCCCAAACTTTTTGCAACCGCCATCACTTTGATTCTGCTTGCACCTTGGATGCTGAATCTTTTGATGGGTTTCGCCACACGCCTTTTAGGCGGACTTGAAAACTACGCCTTCTAAATGACTCAAGCTTATTTTCTTAACGCATTTGGTCTTTTCTTGGCAGCAACTGTCAGATTCAGCGGATTTTTCTTATACACACCTGTTTTTTCAGGCAACCAGATTTCAGCCAGAGTGAAAGCCGGACTTTCCGCGCTTTGCGCCTTGCTGGTGTTGCCAGCCCTCTTACAGACTCACACATTCCCAGCTCTTTCAGCAGGGGGCTATGCTATTTTGGTCATCAAAGAACTCTCATTCGGATTTGCAATAGGCTTTGTAGCTATTCTGGCGGAGTCAGCTCTGAGAATGGGCGGCAACATGATTGGCATGCAAATCGGATTTTCCTTTGTGCAAGTCGCAGACCCCATATCAGGACAAAGTCTTGGAATAGTAGCCGACTCTTTCAGACTTTTGGGAATGCTTATATTTCTTTGCATCAACGGGCATTTGATAATTCTAAAAGCTTTCTTTGACAGCTTTTTAAAAATACCGCCCGCCGGAGCTGACTTAAACATATTAGCAATAAAGGAAATAATGGAATCCACAAAGGTTCTCTTTGTATCAGGTCTTCAAGTTGCCATGCCTATAATAGCCGTTACCCTTATAAGCGACGTGGCTCTCGGCATAATCGCCAGAACAGTGCCCAAAATCAACATATTCCAGCTTGGATTTGCAATCAAAATACTGGCCGGCCTTTTGATGATAGTGCTCTTCATCCACATTTTGGGTGACGCCTCCAGAGATCTTCTGGAGATATTGCTCAACAAAATTTTCGAGATTTCAAGGTTGATCTCCCCATGAGCTTCCACTTTTCTCTTCTATTAGAACAAGAAATCCTGAGCTTAGAAGACAACACTTTGCCCAACAAGCTTTCATTTGCCGAAAGACCGTTCGACCTTCAGCTTTTTGCAGGTGACAAGACAGAGCCCGCCACTGAAAAACGCCGCAGAGAGGCCAGAGAAAAAGGCAATGTCGCAAAATCTCAAGATCTTTCATCCGTCATAATATTGCTTGCAGGCTTGCTGTTTTTACGTAATCAAGGAGCAACAATATATGGCGATTGCGCCAGCTACATGCAATTTTCATTTACAGACCTGCTGCTGAAAGAAGCAACATATGATGATATTTTGCTGGGAATGAACCAATTTTTGTTATTGATGTTGAAACTGCTGTTTCCAATCTGCACAACAATATTTGTAGCCTCCGCTCTATCAAATCTGATTCAGGTCGGATTTCTCTTTACTCTGAAACCTCTGACTCCTGACATTGAAAGATTCAATCCTGTCTCAGGCATAAGAAACATCTTTTCTTGGAAAATGGCTGCAGAACTTGTAAAATCATTTCTAAAGGTCATAGCTATAGCTATTATTCCCTACAACACGTTTAAAGAGCATTTTCCTTTTTTTGTGGGAATTCTCAAAGTATCACCAGCTCAAGGCATGACAGCTCTGCTAGATATAGTTTTCACCATGGGAGTCAAAATATTGGCAATTCTATTGGCAATTGCCCTCCTCGACTGGGGCTTCCAAAAATGGCGATATGAAGAGAATCTGAAAATGTCCAAACAAGAAGTCAAAGAGGAATTTAAACAACAAGAAGGCGACCCCTATGTCAAACAGAAAATCAGAGATAAACAAAGAGCTGTCTCCAGCAAACGGCAACTGGAAGAAGTGCCCCAAGCAACGGTAATTATCACAAACCCGACTCACATAGCTGTAGCCATAAAATATGAATTCGGCGGCGAAACGGCTCCTACCGTGGTAGCCCTAGGAGCCGATCACTTGGCTGAAAAAATCAGGGAAATAGCCAAAGAACATAACATTCCAATACTAGAGAATAAACCTCTGGCAAGACAAATGTATAAAACAATGGAAGCAGGCGATGTCATACCAGAAGACCTCTACAGTGCCGTAGCGGCTATTCTCGCACAAGTCTATTACACCAACAAAACCAGGGAATAGGGGTTAGGGCGTAGGGAGCAGAAAGGACAAAAATACCTTTTAAACCACAGAACACACGGAACACACAGAACAAACTCCAAAAACCTTTCTATCCGCAGATTACGCAGATAAAGAAATTATTAGTTTTAGAAGTTGAGTCTAAACAATTCCACTACTCCCTACACCCTACGCCCCACTCCCTTTGACTTTTCGCCACTCGTCACCGTGCGATCTTAGTGCCTGCCAACGATGATTTATCGTAGAGCCGGATGTCTGTTAAAAGGAAGTTTTAGCTGCAACAAAGCACTTGTTACTGTGTGACGCTTTTTGTCGCTGTTGCTATATTTCCTGCGTTATCTTTCACAGTCAAAGTCATTTCAAACGGCTTTTTCAAAGAGGGTCTCATAATATAGACTTCATTTTTGTCTGGGTCTGAATAAACATCCAGCTTTTTATTGCCAGAAAATGCTTCCGCAGAAAGCAAGTCTGCTCCGCTGCCAAAGTCTGTGACCTTAAATGAATAACAATGCCCCAACTGATAATGTTTAAAATATCTATGATATTTAATTTCTGGGGGAACCAAGTCTTCCATTATTACATAACGTCCTCCGGTTCTGGTTCCAAGAGTTAAGAAATCACCCTCGAAACTGCCTCCGGCACAGATTACATTTCCTTTGTCATCAAAGCTGTAAAGCGACAGTTTTTTGCGATCGCCCGCATAAGAATCGGCTTTTACAGAAACTTTAACATCTCTGCTGAAAACAATGTTGCCCGGGAAAAAATCCCAAACCGGGCTGAAAGCCTTAAGAGTTCCGAATCCCTCTTGTGAATAAGAAGGCATTGAAGCTTTATCAGACTTCATAGAAGCAAAAATAGGGAATTCCAAGGTATTTCTGTTAAACTTGAGCTCCGCCAAGCCATTTTCGAAAGAAACTGTCTTTCCATTTTCTGGAATATATTCCGAAGGCGATAAAACCATTTTGCCGTTCAAAAGCCATGCTCCATCAGCCCAAGATTCTTCTACAGGAAAGGCCAATTCTGCTTTGTTGGTAAAAAGAATGCAAGGTATTTGAGACTCTCGGCCTTTGGAGTCTTTACAAACAACGTGCCCTGTTCTGATAGTCTGCTGTTTAACCTTTTTTCCAACTCTTCCGACTGATATCAAGCTATAAAAATTATGAAAGAGTTCTCCAAAGGAATAAGCATCGAGTTCTGCGTCTGTAATATGAGCATTGAAAGTTCCTTTATAGTGCCTGAATTTTCCGTTTAATTTAACCGCATTTCTGCCAAAATCATGAGCAGTAACCTCAAATGAGGCTCTACTTGAATCTCCGGAAAAGGCCTTTTCATCGAACACACCGCTCCAGCCTGCCCAGCCATCCGAGAAAGGCAAGGTTTCCCAAGGCAATTTATAAAGCATATAAGCATATCCCAGTTTGCGATTTTGCGAATTAAAGTAATCATAAACCATAGGACACTGATAGTCTTTATTATATGGATATCTATGAAATTGGCTTTTGAAAGATGTTTTGCCGTTAATTTTCAATTCCAGATCTTCAACTCCGAAGACACCGCCAAAATTATTATAATCATAGATTCCAGCTTGAATACCTACTTTCCCCAAAAGAGAAGGAGCATAATCCAATGAATAGGATTCTTTGGTTTTCATTGATAGCCAAAAAGAGGCCGGCATGAAGCTTCCGTCGATCACGCTTCCATAAGACAAAGGAACCAAATATATCTTAGACATTTTTGGCCATATCTTGTCTGTTTCGCGATAACCGTAAAGAGCTGGAGCCACAGGTTCATCCTTCATGTTCCTCAACTCAAAATGCAGATGTGGAGGCCCTGAACCGCTTTCACCTGAAAGAGCAATTTGCTGCCCTTTCTTTACAGGAAAAGAATCTGGCCCAAAAAACTCGCTAAGACCATGCCTTGCTTTCATTTTCTTCAACTTAGCTTCAACATGGGACTTCATGGGCTCCGAGAACTCCTGCAAGTGGGCATAAACACTTTTAATGCCAAGCTCTGGATGAGTCAAATATAGAACATAACCGTAATTTCGGTAGCTGACTCCTATTCTTGAGATATATCCGTCTGCTATGGCATATACCGGAATACCGTTCTTTTGCTGTGTTCTGAAATCTACTCCCGCATGAAACCTCATTCCTCGGAACTCTCCGAAAGAAGAACTGAAAGATACCGGTATCTTCAGAGGCCATCCTGTCTTGGCTTCTAATTGCGGCAAAAAGAACAAAATCATCAAAATAGCTGTCAAAAAGGCTATTAGTCTTCTCATTTGTTTTATCAAGTCCTTATCATTTATTCAGAAGCAACTATAGTACCTTGCGAACTTTATTTCAATAAGAGAATTATCTTTCGAAAGTATAGTTTTAATTCTTGCAAGTATTGCCGATGAGCATAAAAACAGAAAAACGGAGTATTTTTTGAAAGTCAAAGCTATAGCGGTTTACCTTCTTTGCGGAGTTCTGACACAAGGAGCTGTTTTTGCCGCATCATCAAAAGACGAAGCAAGTGAAATCACCTTACAAAAGCCTCCCTCCTCTTTTTCCGAACATAATTCATTAGAAAAAATTATGGAAAAAGCTCTTCTGACTTTAAAGAAGATCGACTTATTTGAAGAAAGTGCTAAACAAAATGCCAGCCAAGTCGCTTTTAAAAGAAGTTCCGAGATCTGCAAACGGGAATCAGCAACTTTAAAAGCACTATTGCAGTCAAAAGCACTTTTCGAAAACTCTGACGGAATAAAATCAACTAAGAGACTCCAAAGGCTAGTGAAACTTCTGGAAAAGAAAAGCAAAGACTACTCTGTTTCTCAAATTTCAAAAGCTCAAATGAACGAAATGGAAGAATTTGAGAAATATATAACTTCTGCTGCTCAGACCATCGCAAAAAGAGCCGGTAAAACCCCTGAGCAACTCAAAAACCTTTCACTGAAAAGATCTTTTAGAAGAAACGATACTAAGACTCCGCTATGGGGCTCTTTCAGCATGATATTCAAAAAAGCAGAACGTCTAAAGCATGAAATAGACATGTCTTGCAGAAACAACTGCTACATGACTGCAGAACAACGTAGAATTGAAAACTTATGGAGCAATCTGAATATCTCTTACTCTGCCCTGACATCATTAAAAGATGACTCGGGAATGCAAGAAATTCTAGAAGAAGTTCAGAAAGGCGCAGAAAGAACAAGCGCAGAAAAACTTTCTTCGCAGCTTGAAAACAGCATTTTGGAAAAATTCGGATTAACAGTGGATCTATCCTTTTCGAAGTGGCAGAAAATTAAAAAAACAGCCTCAAACACCCCTTAAATTCAATAATAAAATCTTCTTATGAATATCAGCAAAAACAAAAATACAGAAACAGTCAAAATATTTTTCAACCTCAATCTGATAGCCCTCAGTTTCTTTTTTTTATTTTGCTCACCTTGCCAAGCACAGGCTTTGTCCCCACTCTCCAGAGCAACAATTTCTGCTTTCGGCAGACAAGAAACCTTTTTAAAAAGAACCCTTAAAGAGCTGAAAACCTTAGACGAAAAACTCAAAACAGCTCTAAAGGAAAAAGATAAGAAAAAAATCTCGGACATAGTCTCAAAAGTTGAACAAAAAATACAGTTAGCAAACAGCAGATATTCTAATTTAGAGGCTCTATACACATCTTCCGCAGAAGCAGACCCCATACATCAAGCAGAGATTTTCACTGCATTTTCCACAGCCAAAAGCGCTTATGTCGAACTTCAGAATTTTTATTACCATGAAATCAAAGGAAAAGCAGAAGAGGAAAAAATACAAAAAGCTTCAAAAAAGTCCCTTGCAAACAATAGAAAAGAGAAAGAAGCTTCTTCTGAAAAACATGAAACAACTCCTGACAAAAGCGAAGGCGACAAGCAGAGTGAAACAGATTCTTATTTTGCTGAGTTGGGAACACAAATAGACAGGTTACTTGAGAAACTTGAGCAAGAAAAAACAAGTCTGCCTGCACCAAATGAAAAGCTTACAAACCTGGAAAAACTCAGAGTTACGGGTGACTTTTCGCTTCTGTTGGCAAAAAATGATGAAACAGAAAATATCCAAGGCCTTATACCGCCTTTTAAAAGCGAAAAAACACTGAAAAAAAATGAATTCGGCAAACTGAAACTTTCACTTGAATGGGATTTAAATCCTGAAACTATTTTAATATTTAAAGAAGATTTTCAGGCAAGAGAAAAATATGAAAAAACATTGGAGCATTTCACAACTTTGGCTTTACAAAAAAAAGTCGGCAACAACTCTTATTTTGTTCTGAGCGATGATTTTCAGAGAACAGATTACCCAAGCAGAAGTTACAAAAACTTCAAAAACAACCTGGTAAAAGCAACTTATATAAAGGAATCCTCGGAAAGCACCTACTCTGCTTCAGCAGGGATAGCAAACAGAAGATACGACAGAACTTCAATTACCGATTTTGATCAGCTCATATTTAAGGCAACAAAAAACACCTTTAAGGAAAACTCATCGTCACATATTGAATATTCAGGCGATATAACCTCTTATAAAAATCTCAAAAACTTGGATCACAGCCAACATAATCTGTATCTTGAAAACACCAGAACATTTGCCGGGAATCAGGCTGTTCTTGATATTTCCAACTACGCGACAGCCTTTATCAGCGATAACCCTGAACCAGCCCTTTACAGAGACAGCTATTTCAACAATTCTTTCCAATTAGCTTACTCACTGCCTATTACAGAAATGTTTTATTGCACTTTTGAAGGAGACAGCGAAAACAGACGCTACAAAAATGACAATATTCAGGGTTACCATATATGGAGCCTATTCGGCGAAGTTGTCTACAGACCCTCAGCGAAGCATTCATTCACTGTTTCTTCGCTTTATATTTGCGATGAAGAAAATTTTGAAAAACTGTCTCACGATAAATACGAGTATTCCGGAATCTATGAAGCTCGCCTCTCGGACAAGCTCTATTTTACGTTTGAGAATATTTTCCGAAAAAGAATAGGAAACATGTCACTTACGGGTATGGTAATGGACTTCGGAGAAGACGAATACGGTGCCAAGTTTTCTTACAACATTCTTGAAAGTCTCAATATCTCTCTTGAAGACAGATTCTTGTGCCGCGAATACACTTTTCTTTGGTATCCTGATTATAAACACAATAGCCTCCGCATAATAGCTGATTATTCTCCCGCCCCGACTATAGCTGTATTTTTATCTGCAGGAGTCCGGGATTTTTCCTTTAAAAATTACGATAATCAGCCCACACCTTGGGCCAAGAAGAAACAGCCGATTATGGAATGCACCTTCAACAAGCGCTTTTCGGATGATGTCAGTATAAACGCTCATTACTCTTATGAAAAGACATGGAAGAAGAACTATGACTTTATTACCAAAGAACTGACTTGGGATTTCAGAAGTCCCGTCACCAACCAAGACTTTCTGATTAGCTTAGACGTAAATTTTTAAAGGAACTATAAAACCATTTTCAACCACGAAACACACTAAAAGCACAAAAAAATTCCAAAACCCTCTTTAAACCACAGAACACACGGAACACACTGACGAGATTATTAGCATAGCTTAAAATCAGGGTTTAGGGAGTAGAGTGTAGGGAATGATAGCAAAAACCCAAATACCTAGAACAAAAACTGCCAAAAATTGTAAAATCCGCAGATGACGCAGACTATAACACACAGTGGGTTGCGGGTACTGGATAGTGGGCAGAAAGGCAACGAACAGTGCTGAGTGGCGAGCTGAATTAAATTAAAACTTACAAAGTATAAATTAGAAATAAATGCTTAGAACCATTTTGTGTCGATTATCAGTATCTGTCCTTAATCAGAGGCTATGAGCAAAAACAGAATTTATGCAGTAGCATAAGCTGTTTTTGCGAGATTTGTCCTCGTCTGTGGCCATCTGTGTAATCTGTGGATAAAAAAGAAAAGAAAGTTGTTGCTGCAACAAAGCACTAGTTTTAACCGCTAAAAATAATTTCGCCCGTATCTTTAAGTTTATTTAAGACACGGGCGAGTTGGGTGTCACATAGGCACCAAAAAGCGAGTATGTCATCCGAAAAGCCTCTCGGAGCCGCAACACCATGAATCTTTCCGCAAATAGGCAACAGAGAGAATAGGTTCTCCGCTTTTTGCCTTACAGAAAGAGATTAGTGTGCTTTATCTGCTCTGTAGCCTTCGGGGAATGACTTTTCAAGCAAGAGTTCGTGAACAATCTGCAAAGCTCCCACACCAACTTTGGTGTTGTGCTTTTTTTCAAAGCTGCTCACAAAACTATCCAGATTAGTGAGCATATAATAGGCTTGTTCTTTGTTAAGTTTCATATCTTCAATTCCCCTTTCTGCGATCAACATCGGCAAAAACCCGGAAAAGGTTTAGAGTTTTTTTTATTTTTTTAAAGCAGATAAAAGTTAGCTGCTGAGCTTACTTTTCACCAAATTTGACTATGCGGAAAAAATCATATTATACTGCCAGCATAGTTTGAAATCATAAAACATCAAACTATCTGCGACAGCTTTTCACACTAAGAAGAGTGCCCAACAGAAAGCTTTTATGCCGTTTGGAATCTCAATATGAAATCGCCCGCCAATCTTTCAAACATTGGACTTGAAGGAGCATTGCCTGTTCTCGCCGCCCTTCCTTTTGTATTTGCTTTTTCAGAAAAAAAAATATTTGATAGTCCATATCAATTAGTGACAGCATCTCTTGCAACTATAACTTGTTTAATATCCGCTTTAACTCTCTTCAGAAAACCTGTTGCAGGAAAATTTTTTGCTATTATAGCCTCTATTTCATGTTACGCATCACTTTTCATCTATATCAGCACCAATCCTTTTTTCGCCTTGGCTGCAACAACTATTCTGATTTCAACGATTTTTCTGATAAGCGGTTTTCAGCTGGCTTTCACTAAGAAACGTAAAAATATACGCATAGAAAATGCAAAACAAAGAGCGCTTTGGGCAACTGCTTCAATTCCTATTCTCACAGCATGCCATCTTATTTTTGATTCCGACAAGACCCTGTTTGCTCCTTATGCTTTGACAAGTGCCTTTTTTATAGCCATGGCTTTCTATGGATACTGGGCATATAAAAGTGAATCAAAGAAGCACACAGTTTTATTGTTGATAATATTTACTGTTCTAATTCTCTCTTTTTACACAACCGCTTTCACCTATCTTCCCTATTCGCTTCTTTTCCTGTCTATACTGATGATTTTGTCCTTTCCAAGAGAAAAGCAACTTTTTGAAAAAAAGGAACATTGGTGGGAAGTTTTAATAAACCGCCCCGCTCATATTTTAATAAGCACTTTTTTGGCACTATGTATGACTGGAACCTTTTTGCTCTATCTGCCAGCCTCCGCCAAAGACGGTTCAATAAAATTTATAGATGCAGCTTTCACATCTGTCAGTGCGGTATGTGTTACAGGCTTGACAACACTTGATACTTCTAAAGATTTCACACTTTTCGGACAAGTTTGCATCATTCTTCTAATCCAGCTTGGCGGTCTCGGAATCATGGGAATAGCAACTATCGCAATGCATGCCATGGGCCGCCGCTTATCTCTGAAGCAAGAACAAATACTCACTTCGCTGACAGACACTGATCATAACGACCTGTTTTATTATCTGAAAACAATTTTGAAATTCACTTTCATAGTTGAAGGGTTAGGAGCAATTATTTTATCCTCTCTTTTCTATAATAAAGGAGCTCCTTTTGCTACTGCTGTCTGGCACGGTTTATTCACTTCGATATCCGCTTTTTGCAATGCAGGATTCGCACTGCAAAGCAGCAGCTTAATCCCATACCAGACAATTCCATTGGCACTTCACACTGTCGCAGCTTTAATAATTCTTGGAGGCATAGCTCCGACAACCACACTTCTGATCCCCAAATGGCTCTCAGGCAAACCTGTTCCTATTGCTGCAAGAATACCTCTTGTCATCACCACTCTTTTATTGGTTTCAGGCACTATCTTTATAGCGATTTTTGAATGGAATGGAGCTTTGTCTGGTCTTTCAATAACTGACAAAATTCATAATGCCTGGTTTCAATCTGCAACCCTTAGAACCGCAGGATTTAACTCCGTAGTTCTTTCAGGCATTAAAGCTTCTACCTTTCTTATAATGCTTGTCCTTATGTTTGTAGGCGGAAGCCCTGGCGGTACAGCCGGCGGAATAAAAACTACAACGCTCGGAATTCTGCTCATGACATTTTGGACAAACATAAACAACAAAAGGGATATCACTTTTCAAAACAGACGCATAAATTCCTCAACCGTTTACAGAGCCGTCACTATTGTCACAGCAGGAATAATAGTCTGGTTTACCGCTCTATTAATGTTAATTACAACACAAGAAATATCAGCAAAAGATCTAATTTTTGAAACCACATCTGCAATAGCTACAGTTGGCCTCTCAATAGGAGCCACCCCTCTCCTGGATGAGATTGGCAAAATCATAATCATTGTCGCCATGTTTCTTGGACGAATAGGACCTATGACTTTATTCACACTTCTCAGCGAAGAACACTCTGTCTCTGCTTCTCGCTATCCCGAAGCAAAGATATCCTTAACCTAACTCAGGAGTTATCCAATGTCGCAACAAATACTAATTATAGGCCTCGGGCAATTCGGCATGTCCCTTGCTAGAGCATTATCTGAAAAAGGTGCTGAAATTCTTGCTGTAGATTCCAGAAAAAACTTAGTGGAAGAAGCTTCAAACTTCGCAACAGAAGCAATAGTTGCTGACGCAACTGACGAAGCAGAGTTAGCAAAACTGGAGCCAGGTAAAAGAGATGCAGCAGTCTGCGCCATAGGCAACGAATCACGAGAAGCTTCGATAATCTGCACTGCTTTGTTACGGCAAATGGGAACCCCTTTGGTTATTTCCCGAGCTACTGACAAAACTCAGCAACGAATCCTCCAACTTGTCGGAGCACACCAGATCATAAACCCTGAACAAGAGTTTGGCAGACGCTTTGCCAATAGACTTCTCTACAGGGACATAGTTACAGAAACCAGCCTAAGCGAAGACTTAAATTTGACAGAAATACGGACACTGCCATCAATGGCTGGTAAAACTCTAATAGAACTTTCGTTGCCTAAAAAATTTGGCATTTTGGTAGTCGGAATAAGAAAAAATGCAAAAGGCAAAATCATTCAGCCTTCGCCAAATGAACCATTAAAAGCTGAGGACAACCTCATTATAGTCGCAAATGATGCGGCTATTCCTAAGCTGAGCGAGGAAAATTTAGCATGAAACTTGTGCAAAGCGTAAAAACAAGAATGTGGTTTCTAATCACAATAAACCTTTTAACAGCTTTTGCCTCTATTTGGGTGTTTATGAGAATGGCACCGGCAATAGAAATAATTATTGAGCAAAATGAACGCTCCCTACGTGCTTGCGAAGGAATGCTTGCCTGCTTAGCCTTATTAAATAACTCCGAAGAGCATGCGAAGCAAATTCAAACAGATTTCGAAAAGGCTCTTCAACAAGCCAAAGATAATGTAACAGAAAAAGGCGAAGCTATCGCGATCAAAAGCATAAATTTTAATTATGTCCAAGCACTCTCAGGAAACTACGAAAGCAAAAAAGCTCTTGTCGAAGCCATACAAAAACTAAGCGAAGCAAATAGAAATGCAATGCTTAGAGCCGATCTTAAAGCCAGAAACCTAGGAAACGCCGGAGCTTGGGGAATTGTCTTTATGGCATCCCTCGTCTTCACAATAACACTGTTTTTTCTAAGGTTTTTAAGAAAAAACTTGCTTGCACCTATTGAAGAAATCAATTCTGTTCTTCAAGCAGTAAAGAGTGGAGACCAATTTAGACGTTGCACAGGTTATGAAGCTCCGCAGGGTATTCGAAGTATCTTCAGAGATCTTAACGATATCCTGGATCAAAAAATTTTTAACAACTGCTCATATAAAGCCGATGACTAAAAAAAATGATAGACATCGAATTATTTCAGGCACTTGTCATATCTGACAACAAGATAGTCTCTATTACCCAAGACAAAGATTTCTGCTACTATCCGCCTAAGGGAATGAGGTCTCCCGTAAAACTTTGAAACCGCTAGTTAGCTGATGACTTATACAAAAGAGTTTTATAGAAGTTTTTGTTTTTAGTTCCTTTTTCAAGGGAGACTTTATGTTAGCATCATTAGCTTTAATAGCCATTGCTGGATCATTTTTTTCTGCACTCTGTAAAAAAACAAAACTTCCTGGTCCAGTAAGAATGGTTTTTACACGCAAATACTGAAAACTACTCTCTACGCCCCACACCCTGTTCTTTCCGTCGCGTTCGGCGTTTTTTCTTTTTGGCGGAAGCGGGCGGTTCCTGTTGCAAAACTGGCAGCATGCTTGCGGCTATCTCTCTTGCTTGCCACTCATGCACGATTTCGCTCTGTATGAGTTCCCCCAAAGTCTCAGGTTTCTCTCTGACAATCTCATAAAGAGCTTGAGATGAAACCAAAACACCTGGACTTATACCCAATTTGTTAGCTAACTCAACCCTTATTTCTTTCAAAGAAGCTAAAAGCATGCCTTCCCAAGCAGTCAAGGGCACTTCGTGGGGTTTATACCTGCCATTTGGACGCTCCAGATCTGTCAAAGAAGCAGAAGCGCCTTCCTTTATGGCTTTTTGAAGTGCGGCGCCATGTTTTTTCAAAAACTTTTCGTTAACTTGGGTAACAGCCGCCAAGCCTGCCATACTCTTAGGTGCCTGACGAGCTATATCAAGAAGATCCTTGTTAGTTAAAATCATAAATGGAGCTCTGTCCATTTTCTTAGCCAAGTCTTCACGGAAATTCCATACCGAGCGCAAAATTGCCAAGCCACGTTTGCCAAGTCTGTTTGAGCCTTTTATCAAAAAAGCGTAAGGATCAGGCTTTTGAGGCTGCGTGTTGCAGGCTTTTTCAGCTACCTTGTCGGACTCTTCCTTTAGCCATTTGGTCCTGCCTGCTTTTGCTATCTCATCTTTTATGCACTTATATATAGGAACCAAGCATATGGAATCTAATATGGCATAACGCTTCATGGCATCTGTAAGAGGTCTTTTGGACCAATCGCAACGCTGTAATTTTTTATCCAGCTTGAAACCTAAAAATCGTTCAGAGAGGGCACTCAGCCCAAGCTGGTCATATCCCATCAACTCTGCTGCTTTCTTAATATCGCAAATGTTGTGTATGCAAATACTCAAGTCAGTTGCCAACATAGCAATATCATATTCTCCACCGTGCACAAGCCACACGGCTTTCGATTTGGCAACAAAATCCTTGAAAGGTGTAAAATCAGTGATTTTTTGAGGATCTAGAATAGCCGCATGCTTATCTGTAGCAATTTGTATGAGATTTATTCTGGCGTAATATTTGTAAAATGCCGCTGATTCTACGTCTACAGCTATAACAGCAGCTTTATTAATTTGCTTGAAAAATTTTGCGAGATCTTCAGTATTGTCTATAAGTTGAGTTTTTTCTAAAAGCTTGTCTGGTGAGAATTTTATTGTCTTCATAGTGTGATCCGAAATATGACTGTGAGCTATTATAACACCAAGACAGGAAATTGTTCAGTATTAATTTTAGAAAGACTGATCCGGACCCCAAAAAGGTAACACTTTCCAAGCACTGCATCCTTTCCGGGTAACCAGAAAGGAAAATTTATAATGGCATACAGTGTTAATTTCAGAAAA